>Ga0302271_10001577_pt1 | contig 21748 bp, 8 predicted proteins | sample III_Bog_N1_1_FD_198767 | JGI IMG/M metagenome (GOLD analysis project Ga0302271, IMG submission 198767) | Peat permafrost microbial communities from Stordalen Mire near Abisko, Sweden - III_Bog_N1_1 | ecosystem: Environmental > Terrestrial > Soil > Wetlands > Peat | place: Sweden: Abisko... | reverse complement strand
TAATCGAGGAATATTTCCCTTTGAAATTGATTGTGAATTGCATCTGGGGTTTTAAATTATGAATTCGAAGTTTTTAGTTCAAAAGACAAACTGAGCTGTTTTGATCTCTCGAGTTCATTGCTAAAGTGCTGTGATAATAGTTTTATTGTTGGTGTGTATTGCTTTGCTAGTGGAAAAAATGAATGCTGAAAGCCAAGAAACAATCCTCCCTATTTTCAACTTGTTCTGAGAACATAAAATGCAGGTTTGTTGGTAGTTTTATTAAAACAATTAGAGAGAGATATTAATATAATAGGAGAGCTAATAAAAAAAGGTAGTGATTTATGCCCATGTGAGCATCTGTTAATGAAAAATGTTATAATATTATGTATGTCAATAAGAGTCTCATAATTCCATTCTACTTTACAATCTTAAAATGACTTAGAATTGGTTTAATTGCTCTTTAATTCAAATAAAGTGAATCTAACGTTTTTCTTAGTTTACGCCTAAAAATCTTCAGATATGAAATATCCTTTAAAAGTTAATTAAACTTTCTAAATTTAAGATTTTTTTTTACAAAATAACTCTTTCTCTCTCTCTCTCTCTCTTTGAATGGGTTAAATAAATTCTTTGTAGGTATCGGTGGCAGCGTAATAATTGACTTGATGTGACTAATATTTATTTTTATTTTTGAGTTTGATAAATATTGATTTGAATTTATTGAATTTTAAATTTTTTATTGATATTTTTAGATTTTGTATTTGTTTATTTTTCTAATGAATGTGAATATCTCTCTTCAAAATATAGGGTTAAATATCTCTAAGGCATTGCTTAAAATTACAATGCCTTCATCTAATCAATGTATTATTAGAACTTATCGTGCTCAATCAATAATGTAGTTGTAGTTTCTTCTTCCAGCAGAAAGCAACAATCAAAAATTAAGTATTTAGTAGATCTTTGAAAACTCTATCTCTCTGATTTTAGAGATGATTCTAGGGACTTCTTGACTGTGATAATCACAAGCCATTCATCGAGTAGCGCAGTTATGTATCTGATTTGAGGAGTGATACTGAGTGGATAGAACTCAATTTGGTTTGTAAAATTCTAGGAGAAACTCGCCATATACACTAGCTCGCTATCCTTTAAAAACTAATATCCCTCTCCTCCCATCATACAACCACTTCGCTAGCTCTTTATTCTCCTTTGACTTGGTTCTTCTTTCCAAGCTCTAAGATAATTCCAAGGATAATGTATTTAAAGAAATTAATTAAATATTTTTATTATTTTTAATCCACAAGCCAAACTGACACCACTCTATTCTTCTCTTTTTTCTTCTTTCTTTTAATTTATCGTTATCTTTTCTTCTTTCTTTAGATAAACTCTATTGGTTTAGAGTATCCCCCTTCATAGTAATATGCAAAACTCAGTAAAAAAAGAATAAAACAAGAATTACTAATAATTTGTTTAGTGGAGCAATTAAGAAGGAACAATTATGAATTCTTTAGGATTTTCAAAGAGGAATATGAGCGAGAATACAATAAAAACTGAATATTCATGATAATGACACAAAGAAATTAGTAAGATTAGCAAGAAGAAAAGATTATTAGCTCAAGTTGAATGACAGACTAGGCTGAAATTCAAATGAAAAGCATACGAGGATCTTAATAAATATTGTTAGTAGTTGAAATTAGTAAGAGAGTGTTTTTAAGAAGCCATTGCTCTTTTTTGAATTGAGCTAAAGTGGCTATGAGGATAAGCATGAGTGCTAAATAAGTCACCCATGTCATGGGAATTCATTTTAGTACAAGTAGATTTGATACTTTCTCATAATTTAGCTTTGTTGTAAGAAGTGATTTAGCTAAGAAGCGTAGGATTATGGAAACATCTGAGAATGAAGAAAATAGCAATCAAATGAGCGTGTTTATTGCTAATCTTGCTCTGAGCAAGCCAGTGAAAAGCGTAGACCTGCAAATAGTATCTGAATTGGTTTCCAAATATCTCGTTAGTTATGATATCAGTGAGAAACAAGTTGTTAATAGTTCTCTTAGCACAGAATTATCTAAAGTGCTTCTAAATTGAGAGGTAGTCTCTATTTTCTGGGTCAATGCACTCGATGATCAAGGAATCACTTCTCTTTTTCATGTATGTAATAAATCCACGGATGAGGTTCTTAATCGTGTTGTTGGCTTCTTTGTAGAGTCTAAACGATTCAACTAAGAATGATTCGTCTTCTTGGCTGAATCCACGCCAATTCGAGAAATACTACTAAGCAATAGTTGACAAGTTTTAGTTGACTTTCTTGGTATTCTTATCAGTTGGTTGTTGTTATTTCTATTAAACAAGGAGAAGTACTAATTGCTCTTAAGTTAACTCTTCCAATAATCCAGAGGTATTAATATTACTACATCCATTACTGTTACTACTAAATATTTACGAGGAAGAATCACTCAACTCATCGTGAATATGTTTCACATTTATCACAGGTTCAGATTCATTCATTACCATATCTTCCTCATGTCGGCATTACTGCTATGGTTGCAAAAGATCCATGGACTCTTCTTGTTTAACTTACAGCATCTGTTTGAAATGTTTAATAGGAAATTATAATTATTACAGTTTGTCACTTTTCTGTACTCCTCCCCGCTTTTTAAACATCCAAAGGGGTTTTGATTATTTAATGTTTTGCTCAAATGTGATAGATTGCCTCCGTCTTCATTGCAGGGCATTAAAAGTTACAGGTTCATGCGATATTAGTTTATCAAATAGATGTTATCGGGTAAATAAGGGAATTTAAATGTAAAATTAGACCAGATTGTGGGGAAACCTAAAATTTTGCAATCTTGCCCAGCTTTAATCTATTAAGAGATAGTGTAATCTGGTTTATTGAGAGTTTTATCAGATGACAGATATTTTTTTGTTCCTTGATTTGGAAGAATTCTTCTAGACCGGGCTTACAGAGAGAATTCTGACAGGATTAATTTGTGCTTAATGCGTGTCAGGTTTTCTTAAGGTCCATCCATCTGCTGGTTTGCCGAACACTAAAGAAGTGCACTCGTTAGCAGAGTAGAACTAAGAAGTCTTTCACTTTCAAAGTACTCATTATTATTTCTCAAAAAGCTGTTTTCATAAGGTTGTTTTCATCTTTTTTATGGGATATATTGTCTGCTGAAAATCCAATTTTAGCTACATTTAATTGAAAAGGACTTCTTATCAGCATGATCTTCAAATTTGGGGGAGTTTCTTTACAATATCAAGTTGCTTTTTTATGGATTTAAAAATGCCAATGTAAGCTCCTATTTTCTTGGAGTTTTTCTTAATTTTCTTAACTAGCCAAATCACAAAAAAAGCACAAAGAAATCCAAGATATCTTATATTCTTCTACGTATATTTTGAGTATTAGTTAGTTTTATCAACAGTTTGTCATATGTGAGAACAACATTTTTCTCTTTATTTTTTGCAATGAAGAGGATCTCTAACTAAAGGCATATTTGATTTTGAATGTCTGAAAAAGTGTTTTAAGCAGTTGAGTCTCTAATGATTAGCAATTATAATTAAATTACTGATTGATTTGATTTCTTCCAGTGATTTTATCTGATTATATCTAATTATTCGCGGCAGTGATGCATAATAGAGTTTAAAATAAATAAATTCCCCCTCCCCAAGGAAATCACAAAACACAATTCTGCTCCTAACAATGTAAAGTCCCCTTGGGAGATAAAGTAACTAATTTTGGAGAGGAAAGTTGAACCAATTTTAGCGAAGAAGAAATCTAAGCTGCTGTTGGTTGATTATTTTTAACTTAACTTGCAATTCTCAATGCGTTTCTATGTTTTATTAGATTCGTGCAGTTTGCTAAGAATAATCCCTTGGATTATCTGAGACAATATTAAAAGATAGCTTTTGCAGTGCCAAATCTTTTATTTTTGTTAGTTTCAATGCATTTGCAATTTCTAATATGCTGTTAGAAGAATACAGTTGTAAACTAGCTGATCTGCTTTTTGAGATTGGTTTTAATCTATCGAATGATCTAAATGTTTACCTTTGCTCTAACTGATGAATAACGGATTCATATTCCAATAATAACAATTCTTAATCCTGTCCCATATTTTGAGAATAATTAATTTTCTATAGAATTTATCATTGATTAAAATCTAAAAGTCTCAAATTCATTCTCAATCACCATCTGTGTTGTTGTTGTAACCCTTTTCTAATGTTTGCTCTTTAGCCAGCCTTCTTAGTAGAATAATAATTCTAACAAGTGTTAAATTTTTAAGCAGTCAAGGTTATTGTAAAAGTATTCTAAATGAACTCTGAGTAGTAACTTTAAAATAGATTTCTACTTATTTGCATTTTTATCTATGGTATTTAGATTAAAATCAAGCTAATATGCCAGTATTTACCAATAATTATAATGCTGCATTCAGGGGTTGGAAAACAAACAAAAAAATAACAGAAGAAGATCTTTATTAAAATCCCAATTTTATATATTTCGTTCATTTTTTGATTTAATAATTAAAGTAAAATCTTGAACTGTTCAAGGACTCTTGTTTCTTTGTACGCAAAAAGTTCAAAGTAGGATTAATTGTTTACTCGCCGAACTTTACACTTAATAACAAAAAAACACTCTCAGTGAACTTCTTCTCTATTAAATGTAATGGAAAGCTTGAAAATCGCTTAAATATGATTTATGAATGGAATTTACAAATAATAACAGAAATATATTGATAAAAAAATAAATTAAAGCTTAAAATACAAGAAATGTCTAAAGATCATCAAGTGCTTTAAACAATATTTCAAAGAAACTATTATTAAATTAAATATCGCATTATTATTAGCATTTTCTTTCATGAATTTTGATTCTCAAAGTTCGTCCCAAACCACTTTAATCCATAGAAATGGAACCAAAGGATAAAGCTTTAAAGATTGCCTTGAGGGATAAGACAAATAGAAATTTATTGTATGAAATTCAGGATTCCTCTCCAGCAGATTAAGGGATATTCCCCTTGATTAGTTACTGAGAGATTTATTGATTAAGATATTCTAGCGGGGTGTTCAAAGAAATTAATAATTAGCCAGTAAATTCGTTTTTAATATGTTTGTTCATCGAGCTTTCAGAAGCAGGGAGAGAAATAACTGAAACAAGTTTATCTTTATCAGAACTTCTTAATAAAATATTTGAGAAAATGGCACACAGACTATTAATATTGGATCTTCACTCGAATAGCTTGCTTTAAGAAAATAAAGCTATTTTAGATTAGAAATGAAATTTATTTGTGAAAAAACTAAACATTTTGATTATTTAAACAATTAAATTGAAAGTTTACATGTTCATTTAAATCTAATTTAAGTAGCTTTCACTCCATAAAAATGCAAACTCAGTATAATTAATGTCTAAGCACTAACATTTCTAGATCTCTTCACATAAACAGAAGAAATAATTCACAAATTAATTTACTTTTTTAGAATGAAATGAACTTAAAGTCTCCCCTTTTTTAACAATATTAATTCAAATAATACTAAAATAATCAAAATATTAGTTTATATTCATGAATTTGCGATATTAAGAATATTTATTAAAGATAAAAAGATTTACATGATGGGTTCAGTTTGGAAGTTGGAGACTTCACTCAACAAAAAGGCTATTTAGGAAATTCAAACAACCATCTTTAGCATCCAAAAAAGAACTAATTGTCATTTGAAACTTAAATTAATGATCCCATTGAGGAATTAACTAATATTTTTAAAAAATCAAAAATACATAGAAAGAATCCTCCAAAATTGAAGAATTGCAGGGCATGAACAGTGTTGAATCTGAACAAACAAACAAAATTAGGAACAACATAACAACAATATTATCAATGAATGTAATGGAAATATTTAATAGTTAAAATAATCAATAAAAGCCACAGTTATCTACAACAAACCTTAGTGTAAACACATCATCATCCCAAAACATTCAGTAGTTAATAATAATAATAATTTATTTTTTTAATGAACTTATATGTTTTAGTAAAAGATTCCAAATTTTCTTTTTCTTTTTTTGTTTTTATCATTGTTTTCAAATCTTTAGAATTGTTCACTTTATTTCGGATAATACATTAGTAATGATCTTAAGCATCATTTATCAAGGTCTCTGTCTACCTCCTAAGTGCTTCAGTTATTGCCATAACCTTTTTTGATTATTATTGTCTTTTTTTAGGATTCTTTCCTGTTTTTAAGAAGATGCCTATTAAAATCAGTATTTAATCCTCCAAGAATAAAGAATAACTTCAACTGAGAGGACTTAATTGTGCTGAAAGAAAGAATATGCTAATAGTTTTTGTAGATACGTTTTTGTAAAACAAGAGCTCTAAGAGAGCACCTGGGTTGTAACTTAGAGTAGATGCTCATACATTTTAGGAAAATTAATAATAAAGGTTATTAAAACATTTTTTTCGTGGTCAATAGCTGGAGATTCTAAGTTAGCCAATGTAAGTAATATGAGGGCATCGAACAAACTTAACAAAACTCTTAGAGCTACACCAGTACTTAATAATCCAAAATAGCATATCTTTGGGAGCATTTCGGTTTGGAAACTCGTTTAGATATCATAACAACTTTGTGAATTGCTCAGCTTTGAATTCTCACAGTTAAAAGTGTTGTATGTCTTGATTTCTCCTTGTTGCTTCACATTATTAGAAATTTCTGTAATAAATGATTAAAAATGCCTGTAAGCCAGAACAAAAAGCCTGTAAGCCAGAACAAAAAGCCTAATAGTGAAATTTCAGGTAAGATGTAAAAGCTATCACTAGTGAAAATGCATTAGTAAAACACTCATTGGCTAACTAAGAGTTTAAGGCTTTTCTACCCAGTAATTAAACCTTTTAAATGTGTTTGTCAAAAATATTAACTACTGAAAAAATGATAATAATTGAATAGAAAATTAATATTTTGTGGAAGAGATATTAGATTTAAATACAGCTAAGACATAAAACAATTATTATTTGTGTTGTGAATCATTCAAAACATAATAGTTACTAGTCAAAAATATTTTTTCAGAATACTCTTTAGTCGGAAATACCCAATTACCTTTTAAGATAACTCAGATTATTTTGTCTCTGCTCTTCACTTAATGCCTACCATTGCTCGTAGGTATACTCATACTCTTACAACTACGTCTACGCCTACCGCAACGCCTACCGCTCCTACAACGCCTACTTATCCTACGCATATCGCTCCTACAACGCTTACAACTACGTCTACACCTACCGCAACCCCTACAACTCCTACTCGTATTCAAACTAGTTTTTCTCTTTACACTGTTTAATCAAAGACTTTTAATAATCATAAACAGATTGTGATGAAGATAGTTGCTATTATGGTTTCTGTTGTTGTTTTTGCTGTTACTGCTGCTATTATTGGGGCAGTTTCTAGGCAGGTAGCTAGAGAAAACTCTTTTACTATTGAAGTGGCTGCTGTTATTATTACTAGTTATTTGCTATTGTGGGGAATAGTGTTATCTCTTCTATGAGTTTGACGATTTAGCTAAGTTTATTGTTAGCGTCAGTTAAGGAAAAAGATTATTAGATCTTCTAATATTCCAGTAGTTTATTGTTAATCTCCTCAGTGTATTTATTCATTGAAGAATAGTTATCCTAAATGAATCCACTCAATTTTTCTTCGTTCTCGTTTGAATTTTTAACGAATTCTTAAAAAATATCGATTTGCGATATCTGACCAAGGGAGTTGAATACACCTTGATATGAATTCGAAAGAGAATCGAGATTTTATTTTGACGCAGACTTTGCCTTTTCTATTGCTTGAGACACTGCAGCTTGAAGATTATTAAAAAATGATGATAAATCTGTGGAAATTCTATCATCACTGCTCTTCAAGTCCTATATTTTCTAGATGATTGAACTGTCTGCGAATGTAGGATAGGTATTGAATGTGGTATTACAAGTTCTCTAAAGTAATAACTAGATTGATATAGCTTCATTTAATGGGATATTTCGATCTTTCATACATTAGATGCAGAGTCTTGGAGAAAAATCTGAAGGTTTGAGGTGGATATATTAGCAGGAGAATTATGGATGGATCTTGCATTTGCGAGACAGGATCTTCTCCAAAAAAACTGTGTCCACATTTTGGCCAGGCATTTGATAACCAGCTACCTACATTCTTTATTTTGGGTTTAGAGTTGACTTTCAAGAGGATTATTAGTATTTGCAATTTAGTTTTGATAGATTAATTTTCTTATTTTCAGCACTGACCTCGTTTGATTAAAATGATCTGTAATAATAAATAAGCTGAAGTTGTGGAATAGTCTTTTTTTCTTCAAAATTCTCAATTATCAGCTAGAAGAAAGACATATGATTAATAAATGAAATTTAGGTTATTTTGTGCCACTAATTTCTACTAAATTATTATTATAACTCGACAGGTTGCTAAGTTTGATTAATTCGGTGGAAAAATAGTTTACACCTGATTCTTCAATTGAGTTGGTGTTAAGGTCCAAAGATAGATGGGAGAGGTTAATGAGTTTACTTAATGCGTTGGAGAAACATTTTACACCTGCATCTCCAATTGAGTTGCAGATAAGGTTCAAAGATAGACTTGAGAGGTTGATGAGCTTGATTAATGTGTCGGAGAGATATTTGGCACCTGATTCTCCAATTTAGTTGCTACTAAGGTTTAAAGATAGACTCTCGAGGTAGATGAGTTTGCTTAATTCGGTAAAGAAATAGTTTACACCTGATTTCCCAATTTAGTTGCTACTCAGGCCCACCGATAAACTTGAGAGGTTGATGAGTTTGCTTAATTAGGTAAAGAGATCATTTGTACCTGATTCTCCAATTGAATTAGTGTTAAGGTCCAAAGATAGACTCTACAAGTTGATGAGTTTGCTTAATTAGGTAGAGAGATAATTTGTACCTGAATCTTCAATTGAATTAGTGTTAAGGTCCAAAGATAGACTCGACAAGTTGATGAGTTTGCTTAATTCGATGAAGAGATAGTTTACATTTGATTTTTCAATTGAGTTACCCCCAAGGCCCAAAGATAGACTTGAGAGGTTGATGAGCTTGATTAATGCGTTGGAGAGATATTTTGCACCTGATTTTCCAATTGGGTTGCAACAAAGATCCAAAGATAGACTCTTCAGATTGATAAGTTTGCTTAATTCGGTGAAGAGGTAGTTTTCACCTGATTTTCCAATTTAATTGAACTTAAGGTTTAAAGATAAACTCGAAAGATTGATGAGTTTATTTAATGCGTTGGAGAGAAAGTTTACATCTTAATCTCCAATTGAGTTGGTACTAAGATCCAAATATAAACTCGAGAGGTTGATAAGTTTGATTAATGCAGTGGAGAGATGATTTACTCCTGATTCTCTAAATAAGTTGTATCTAAGGTCCAATGATAGACTCGAGAGGTTAATGAGTTTGCTTAATTTGGTGGAGATATAGTTTATACCTGATTCTCCAATTGAGTTGTGCCTAAGGCCCAACGATAGACTTAAGAGGTTGATGAGTTTGATTAATGCGGCAGAGAGATAGTTTACACCTGAATCTCCAATTGAGTTGTACCGAAGTTCCAAAGATAGACTCGACAGATTGATGAGTTTGCTTAATTCTGTGGAGAGATAGTTTACACCTGATTCTTTAATTGAGTTGGTACTAAGATCCAAAGATAGACTCGAGAGGTGAATGAGTTTGCCTAATTCAGTGGAAAGATAGTTTACACCTGATTAATTAATTGAGTTTTCTCCAAGATCCAAAGATAGTCTTGTGAGGTTAGTTAGATTAGAAATTTACTTGATTATCAACTCAAAATTTATCTTTTTTTATGTTTTATCATATTTAAAATAGCAAACTTACTTCATAGACATTAAACTAAAAGAAAATTCTTTTTATTTTGAGTAAACCTACTCAATACTTTATGAATCTTGCAGTATTTTCTGAAGGGTACTTCTATTTTTAGGTAGATAAGCTAATAGTTTGTTCGCAATTTTATATATCTCACTGTTTCTATCAATTATTACTTCTTGATGTTCAAGAAAGGGCTCTGAATAAGGTTCGTCTAAGATGTGCTACTTTGATATGAATGTATCTTCTGAGAAAGTGAGGTAATTATCCAAAACAAGGAGACAGAGACCGAGTGAATAGGCAACTGTTTTTGTTGTTGTGGGGTTCAGCAAGATTTTCCTTTCTGGTGCATTGTAGGGAAGCGTGCCTTATTTCTCAAGGATAATAGCACAATTATAAGGAGGTAGCAGCTCATCATCATGATTTTTATTATTCCATTTCCAACAATAGTTTTTTTCAAGCTAAGCAGCCTGATCGAAGTCAGTTAATTTCACTACAATTCCTCCTTTCTTGTCTTCCGAAATCAGAAAATTATCTAATTTAATATCTCTATGGAGAATCTCTAATTCGTGCAGATAATTTACACTATCAATCATCTAAATAGACAGCTTCATCTTCAATTCAGGAGAGTATGGTTTATTGTTTTGGCATTACTCCTTTAGATAATCGGTTAGTGAACATAGGCATCTTTTCATTTCAAAGACCACATATTCATGATCATTTTCATCTTAAACGAATTGATATCCATAAAGTTAGACTATCCTCGGCATCTGGCATTTCTTCAAGATGTCGATCTGCCTAAATATCTCGGATTTATTTGTGCACAAACATATTTTCAATGCTGTTTGTCTTTATTATTTCTTATTCAATCCTCCAATAACGAGTCCCGCCGTTCCTGTTCCTAATAATTCCAAATTATCATACTCGCCTTACTTGAAAAGTGCTCGAAGCACATCTTTAGCTTGCTTTTTTGTGAGCGAATTGTTGTTTTACGAATTCCAATAGGCTTCAACTAGCAAATCAATTATCTTTATTGAAGTTTCTTCAGAAGGACACAACGATGTTGAGATTGATTTCTACTTCTGCTGTTATTGAGTATTGTTGTTTTCCAACTAGGGAATAGTAAAAGGAAGGGGAGATAGCTGATTTCCTGGATTAATTGAATAAATAGTGGTAGTTTTCAAACTATTGTGTTGTTGCTTTAGAAGAAGCAAGAAAATATTCTAAGTTGAAAATATGTCTTAGTAAAAAGGTTGCAATAAGGTCTAATAAGACATTTAGAACAGTGCTGGGGAAGTATTCAAATTGTGTTTGGGAAAAATACCTTGTACTTACTAAAGATTTACATGCTCAGCAATAGATACCTTTGAGTAATCAAATTTATTTATTTCTAATATTATGATCCCTAAGGCATAATTATCAGATTCTTTCCTACTTTATCCCTACTCAACCTCAGGAGCAATGTAGCGAGAAGTTCTCATTCCAGTCAAAAAGTTCTTTGGAGAAGCGAATCCGAAATCGCAAAGTGTTAGAATCGTTAATCCTTCCTTTTCTTAAAACAAGAAGTTCTACGGTTTTATGTCTCTATGAGCAATATTTTTTTGATGAAGGAAGTTTAAGGCACCCAGCATTTACACCACCATTTTCTACTTCACTCTTTCTTTCAGGATAATTTCTTTCTTTCTTAATTCACCGAAGTATTCAACCAAGTTATCCTAGCACAATTCCTTCTCTTACACGAAATAGCGGTTAACAGTAGTAACACTTATAAGCTCCTTAGATGTCTTTTCCTCCTCCTCTTCATTATCAACCTCAATAGGACCCTCATCATATTACTCCTGCTCTTATGTTAAAAAGAAGGAATCATTCAGCTTTACAATTTTCTCGTTAGTTTGGAGAGACTTTGAAACCACATATTCCCACTTTATTGCTTCGATTGCCTTTTATTTTGACTAATCGAACTCCTCGATCTTGAGAGCAACATGTCTAGAGCCGTTCTTGGCTTTCAGGACAAGAATAAATCCACTCTTACCTAAAAATTCAAATTCTGAATAGCAAGATCTTTATTCACTTAGCATAGTGAGAATCTCCCCTATTACTAGAGGATTGTTGAATTTGGTTTCCTTTGTCTTGGTTGCAATTTTCCCAGCAAGTGCTTAGATTTGTTATTAAGACAGTTTCATTTGTTGTTTTCTACGACAGTGCTTGTTGTTTCCTTATTTTAGCGTAGCTAAATCAATATTTTAATTGTTTTCCCAGTTTATTAAGCTACAATATTTGATTGGAGTTAGAATATATTTTGAAAATCAAGAAAAATTCCAAATATGTGAGATTATTTTCGATTAAATAAAAGAAATTATCTTATTCTTTGGTTAACAGTAAAAATCAAGAAAAATTTATTAGAATTTTTCAGATCAAATTTGATTTTAATTTTTTTCAAATAGTATCTCAGCCGAGCTTCAAATATATCTGATACTCTTTGGTTGGGAAGATCTTTAACTTTTTCATAGAATCATTAATCATTCATAATCTATTTACTTGTGCGTTCTCTAGAAAACTATGGATATTGAATATAATTAGCTGAGGTTTAAAGAAATAAAATAAGTCTTAAGCATCTAGATTAAAACTTGAAAAAAAAGAGAGATGGCTAAACTAAAAGATGAAGGACGAGGAGTATCTCAAGTATTTTAAGTATTTTGAGGCTTTGATCTCTATCTTGATAAATGTAGAATAAAAATAGAACACTGTAGTAGAGCGCGTAGTCGTGACTCTTCAAAAATTTCTATCAATCCAAGGTGTTCATCCCTACTCTCAAAAAGAAAATAGCTTAAAAAGTGGATTTTTTAATGAAGAGATGTGCCAGAAATAATTTAATCTATTAAGACTCACATGTAACCTCACATTGCATTGACTTTTTAGGTGATACTGCCAAAGCTCGGAGTTTTATGAATATCTGATTTTGAGTAGGTCCTCCTTGAGATGGTTTCTAAAAATAATTCAATTATTAAAGCCAACTGAAGTATTTCGAGATGGACATATTGGCTCTTCTCAAAGCAATCATTCAATCTCAGGTAATCGAGAAGCATACCTAAGAATGTTCTCACCTACCTTTTTCTCCAATCTTCAAGCTATTACAATAATAAATAATAGTTTATTCGAAAATATCCTTGACATCTGTGATGAAATCTTCATGTAGTATTTAGAAACAAATAAAGTTATGTTTCACCCCTATCCTGAAGAGTCAGCTGAAACACCATTTAGTTGTCGCTATTCTTGGCTTCGTAAGCTATAATTTCTTCATAAAAAGAACAACGAAGCTTCTTTTTCTCAACAACTCTATGTAGAGGATAAAATAACAAAAATGCTAAATATCATCAAGTAAATGAATCCAAGCAACCTGTGTAGTAAATAATAATATTATTAAAAAATTATCAGATTTCTGAGTAAAATCAATATGAAGAATCTCAATCATGGACATCTTTTCTCACGTAAACGACAATGTGATGTCCTAAAAATGCAAAGTGCATCCTAATTATCCTTGCGATAAGATCTACCTAAACATTAATGCGAAGGAAAGAAGAATATGCGACAAATGCTTTCAACAAAACAAATACCTGGTGGAAGAGATTTTAAACATTAAAGATCTTCTTGATATTGATGAAAATACCATTTTAGAAACGTATCCTTCTTTGCGAGACCACTCTTTACTCCCTCAGTTAATTTCATAGAAAGTAGAGTTAGTCTAATCTGAAATTTATTCTTTTTTCGATGAGATTCTCAAGGAATTCTAAATTGATATTGAGAAAAAAAAGAAAGAAGTTAAAGAAAAGCTAGTAAAAAGAAATGATATGCAGTATAATATCAGAGAAACATACAGCCAAATCGCTAATCTCGACTAATTAAAGAAAGCTCTGTTTACTAAATAGGTAGGGTCTGAAGGCGAACTGGAAAAGGTGATTAGATAATCGCTTCTTAATGCTAATAATAACACTCAAAAAATTCAACAACTAATAAAAGATCTATCAGATAACACTGGAAGGCTTCTTCTTGAAGAACCTAGAAAGCAAATTAAAGAAATTGCAGAAATAATTAGCGATTCGGACTTATTTTATGGCTTTAAAAAAATAAACTTATTACCTACGGCTTCATTAGTTAAAACAATATTTGGGAATACTTAACAAACCTTGATTGCTAAGAATAATTTGAATCATCTTGTATTTGCAAATGAAGCAGAATAGAGTAAACTAGCGAATGTTTTCTTAGACTTTATTTTAGAGCCTTCTGCAAATTATACTATACAAATCGAACTCGAGTAGCAATAATATCATAATAAGCTCTTTTTGTTTGGGATTGTATTTGATTTATATAAAGACAAAGACAATCCTAAAGAAGATAACTAAAGATATTGTTAATATGACAAAAATAATAATATTGGAGTCAATAAACTGATAAAAGGTCCTCCAATAGTAACTTCGAGTAATTATGAAAGAAAAAGTCTAGAGTGTAGGATAAATTTGGAAAGAAGGTTATTTAGAGTGGGAACTTTGCCAAACTATGAGTCTGTTGTGGAAGTAGAAAACCAGAATTATATTGATTCAACAAAGTCTTACAGATTTTTCCTAGCAGGGCTCAACGCAAAATCAAAGATGACAATCGTGAAGCTGCAGAAAGTTAATAATTTTAATGATTTAATGTGAACAAGCTAGTTTAAATTCTTGAAAAACACTTCATTTTTTTTTACATTTTATGTTTGTGTTGAGAATAAAAAACACTCTTCTAAGACAATTAATATATCAGAAAAATAGATTTTTCCAAGCACACTAGAGGAAATAATTAATTATGTATGTTATTGTAGAATCTAATTTCAAGATTCATCTTAGAAAAATCGCTGTTAATAAAAATAATTGTAAAAAATAGTGATTCAACTTGATGATATCTGCAAAAAAAACATTAAAATTCTGACTTTGATCTTTATTTTAGAAAATTGTGCCATAACAGCAACATTACAGCAACTATTTTTAATTAAATAATCGTTTCTTCTAGATTGCCTGGCAACACTCTTTGCATTAAAAGGAATATTGGTTATTTTCTCAAACTTACAAAAGAGTGAACGAAGAGAAAAGGAAATAGACAAATAGAAATCCCTAGCATTTAACTTTGTCTTTCTCTTTTCTCTCTTCCCTTAAACTGTCTTCTTATTTTTTAATAAGAATCTCAACTTAATTCTACAACATTAATTATCCTGTGTCTGCCCTTGAATAAATCTACTTTGAGTTTGATATTTGTTTTATAATCACATAAGCACACTAAAGAAACAAAACGAATAAAAATGAAGATAAGTAATTCAGTAATTCTCCTACTTTTGGTCATATCGAGCTTGCTCATCTGTGAATCTCGCTGCTAAGTTCGGCTAGTCACTTCTGAATTCAACGCTGAGACCTTCGACAGCAGTGTTCTATCCTCTTGGAATCTTGCATCATACTAAGGGAATGGAGTTTCCATTTGCGGCTCGAAATCGTTAGTCGGAGGATACAACACAAATTTACCTGCTTTAGTGAAGACCTTCACTTTAAGCTCATAAGTAAGTTCACTAACTGTCTCATTTGACCTCTATCTGATTGACAAGTGGGTTTCCAACGTTAATGATTAAATTCATGTTTCTATCAACGACAAAAATATTGTCGATCTCGGAAGTAAATTCAATGTTGGTATGCATTCCATTAGTCCAAATGTCTGTGGAGATGACACCAAAGATCGAGTCACAAGAATTGACTTCACTATTCCTTTCTCTGGAACAGAGTTCACTCTCAAAATATAAACTAAAACTCCTGAAGATCTCTTGCCAATTTGGGGCATCAGAGATCTAAACATCTACACGAATTTCAACTCCGCTGAATTAACCGTGGCTGTTACTGAACTCTCTGATCCTGCGAATTTCGGAGAATCAAATTGGAAATCAGCTTTTCCCAAGGATGCTTTAGTCACAAATTGTGGTACAGAGAAAATTCTTGGAGGCTTTAATCGTCATGGATCGCAGTATACCCGTTAAGTTGCTGATCTCCCTGAGCATACCTTTGTGATAATCAAGCTGCATTCTGTTTGGATTGACTCGATGGATATTACAGATTCCGTCATTTTCTATATTGACGAATAAATTATCCATGAACAAACTAGAAACTTAGCCTTAGCTACAACGAATATCTGTGGACAAACGAAGTATAAAGAAGCTCTTCAAGATTTAACGTTCACAGTACCTCACACAGGATCGACTGCAACGTTTAAAATGTACCTCAATTCCGATTAGCAGCCAAAAGACGAAAGTTTTGGGTTTAATAATTTTGTTTTAGCAACTTCTAAGCCATGCCCAATTATCTACAGTGACGTCAATGCATAAGGGGAGAGTCTTTAATTCTGTGGAGATATCCCTAATCTCAAGGAAAAAGGATGGACTGTTCCTATAAAGGGAATCTACATCCCAAAGAACACCTCGATTACATCTTATACAGATTCTGATTACAAAGGAAAGAGTCTGTATCTCACCGAGACCAATCTCGATCTCACTGGGAAGACATATGTGCTCTTGAATAAAGCTTTCCAAATCGAAGTCGAGCCAGAAGGAAAAAGATTGAGACATCAATCTTCTTGAAAGAAGAAGCATGCAAAAGTATGTCATTTCATATAAAAAAAAAATGTTTCATTAAACCAAAATATAAAAATCTCAAAAATATTAGTGAAAAAGTGTTTCAAATAGCTAAAAATTAGATTGAAGTATTAAGAGGACAGCTAGTTTTCAATATCAAGAAAAGATTTTTTTGAATCCTTTGTTTATCTTTTTGAGGCTGCAAAGAAACTATTACTATTGAAAACATAATTCTATAAGGTTTTTCACTCACTCAGTGTCTGTCAGAGTTTAATTGATTTTTAGGAAGATTAATTGAAATATTTGCAAGAGAATTGGGTGTTTCGATTTTAGAAATTAAAAATTCCCCCAGAAATAGACTTACTTAAATGAGATTAGTCAATTTCTTTTTAATGACTATTTTTCAACACTGATACCTTATCTGTAAACAATGACTTTCTTCTTATCATAAAAAAATAAATAATCAAAGGTTCATATTTTTAAAATAGATACTGTTTATGAGAGAATGTGCCATTTCTTGAGATTTCATTCAAAACTTTCCTTGAATTGTATTTAAAATGTTAAATAACATTATTATTATGTTCAAAAATAATTTGGAAGTAGTAACTATTCAGCAGGATTCATTATGCAAATTTTGATGATTACTCAGAGCCAAAAAAATGAGTTTTGTTTAGTTTATCATCTAAATAAGAAGATATCAAAATAATTTTCATAAAAAAGTGAATTAATTGTACTTTATTATTCTGAAAAAAATATTAATTTATTAATAATAATTTTGTATTTTAGAAGTAAAACCTCAAAAAGAAATGCTATTAGATTCATGAACAAATTAAAAAATAAAATAATTGAATTCAATAGCGATTATCACTCCTTCATTTATTCATTCTTTTTCTTTTTTGAATCTCAAAAACAATACAGAACTCCAAGTGAGCTGTAATTTCAAAGCAATCTTCTGCAAATATACTTCAAACATTTTCATTCTTTGTTTTGACAAAAATTTTGGACAATTTTCAAATATTTCTGCTCATTTCTTTAATTTTTTTCTGCTGGAGCCATTCTTTTCATACACAAATCCATTTCATCTTTTTTAGTTTCTCAACAACTATCATCAATCGTTTCAATCAGTGTTCTTTTATAGATAGCACTAAGGAGAGTTCAGAATTGACTCAATTCTCTCACAAAATAAACATACTTAGCCAAAACAGATACTTGCTCTCTCTATTATCCTGTAGATGAAATCTTCCCAAAAATCTATGATCCTCGCAATCAATACTCAATACACATATTCTAATACCTCATGAGCTTCTTCAATAGCTACTTATTACCAAACGGACATCCTTTTATTGTTAGGGGATAAACCCAACTTAGAAATAACCTTTGTTGTGTACAAAATAAAAACCCAAATTTGGTGGTCTATTGTTTTAATAATTATCTTAATTATCATTCTTTTGGATTCAAAGTTTGTTTCGACAATTAAGCTTACTAACACCCATAAGATTTCGCAACTAGCTGAGTTGACTTGATATAAGATAAGGCATACTAAACCACTAAGCTAAGTAACTAGCAAATGTATTTGTAAAAACTTTAAAAAAAAAGAATGAAAAGGGTTATTTATTACGAAGATGAAAACAGCACGTCAGTATGACTTCATGATTCAAACAATCGATTCTTCTGACTCATAAAATATCCCCTTTTTTTTTGAAATTGACTCAATGAAAACAAGAAATGATTATAAATTGTTTATGGAACATATCAAATAAATTAAATATTTCAATTACATAACATAATTCACACAGGAAATACAATGTACATTTAGGAAAAGGTAATAATTTTTATCATTTCTTTTGTCAGAAACATCACTGTAAAATCACTATTAATTCTGTTTCCATATTCTCTTCCTTTCAGTTTTAAGTCTTTGGTACCTATTCGTATTCTGCTTTTTTAAGACTATTAGTTTCATATTTGAACCTTGTTAAATGGGTCTTATACACGAAGACTAAATAAATTGTGAGAGGTACTATCATCCCTACAAGCACCCAAGCTCCAGCAGTACCTATGCCATTAATAGATGTTGTTAGATTCCCTATTAATCCAATGGCATTCGCGAATATATTAAAAATCGTATAGCATGCTACTTCATGCATTGGATAGAGGTTCTCCAGGAATGACTACGCTGCAATAGGTGTAAATGCTTGAAACCCAACACCTATGAAAATACAGATTGCATAGATTAATGCTTTATTATCTGTCTGCAGACCCAATTACAAGCACAAAGCGAATAAAAATAAAGAAATCAATGAGACAATCGAAAGGGATCTTATGTATCTATCGTAGTTTGGGACACCACCTTTAGATAAGGATTTATCTAGAAGAAGTGTCGAAATAGTCCCTGAAATAGTCCCACTGAGATTTATCGCTAAACCAATCAATGCTATCTATTCGTTGCCGTAATCATCCAAAAGGATATCTATTACTGAGATGAGTGTCCAGGATATCCCAAGGAATAATGATAAGCTAGTTGTTATCAATAGATTATGTGGAGTCGTTAGAATTAATTTGCATGTTTGAAGCACATCGATTTTGTCTTTATTGTCACTAGATTGATTGGCATGTGTTGTTGGCTTGTCTTTGAAAATAAACAACCCTGGGATAAATGATGCTGACAGTGCAATAGCAGTTATCAAAAGGTATTCGGACATTTAAGACTCATCTGTGACCATATACGCTGATGTCAGAAACCCAATACTCAATCCTAACACATTCAAGAAAATCATAATACCAGTTGCAGTGACTCTCTCAGCCATTCCAAACCATCTCTCAGCGATGTACACTGGAGCTGGAAGGACGAATAGCTATGCAATGGAAATAGTCAGTGAACCAATTAAGGAAATTGTGTAATTACTCCCAGCAGCATAGCGTATCCAGCCGCCTAGTGCGTTTAAAGCTGTCCCGATATTCAAGCAGACATCTAAACGCCATTTGAACAAGAACAAAGCTGGAATGGAGAGTACTACGTATGCTACATACCAGATGTTAGCCATCCAAAGGATAGATGACTCGGATGCATTGTAGTAGGATTCTGAGATATCTAATATAGGAGAATACGTGACAAACCCAGTAGCATTAGTGAATGTGAACATGCAAAAGACAATGAGAATCAGCCATCTTCTTGTTTCTAGATGCGATCCTTCAATGGAAACTGGGTGTTTCATACCTTAAAGAAGATCGATGGTTGATATTCCAGACATTTCGATGAGTTTATCAGAGGGAATGGTTGTGAATAATTAATAGTTGATTTCTTATTTATGTGCAGCGATTCTTGAATCGATATTTTGAAGATCAGAGAATATTTAAGCGTACGGTTCTATTGTAACATGGATCAAGAAGAGATATTAATGGAAGTCTTCAGGGATGATGGTTTCTGAGGGAAGGTAGAGGCAGGAGTGAAAGATGTGTTTGTCATAATCAAACTAGATGATTAGGTATGATTTAAAGAAGGGATTAGATGAGACATCAGCACTTCGGAGATTTAAAATCCCTGAGGAAATAAGTAATTCACAATGCAAATAAGTAAAAGCACATTTGAAAGGATAAACTGCCCCAAAAGAGAGGCAAACAATAACTTACATGCAATCTCATCTGATTTAGAGGATAAGAATGCAGTTGCGTTGATCTTTTTCAATTCTTCTCCGATGGCTTGAATCTTTTCAGAAGCATCCAATTCATCTTATGCCTCTTAATTTTTTAGTAACTAAGCATAAATCAAAAAGTTAGATAAAGCTACTCTTGGCTTACTCAAAAATTGACATACTTTAGTAGGGTGATTTGCTGGTTTGTTATTCCAGATTGCATCAACAAGATTCTGCTAGATGGATATAAACTCAACGTTGTTTTTCTGTAGTTCTTTTCTGCATGTTTCAACTGTCTCTGTGGGGTTTACAATAATAAAGATAAGAATTTTGTGGGAGCAAATTTTTTGTTAATTTACTCTAGAACCATAAAGAATAGAATGTTTACCAGCTGAGATAAGAAGTGGATCAAATCCAATTTTGCATCTTGCAGCGAAAAATGTTGAATCTTCATACCACGCTTTCAAAGCTGTTGGTTCAAATGAAGTCAATTATTTTAAGATAATAAAATATGGATTTATTTATGAATATTAAAGATTCTTTATTTGTTTTAAAATTACCGAAATCTTCTTTTTTGAGTTACCATCCTTGCTCCAATTATTTAGTAGCCTTGGTTGAAAGCGAAGCGTTAAACGAAGACACCAATTTAAATTTTAAAATTACAGCATTCCAGTATCTTGAATCAGTGTAGAGATAAGCAGATTCTTAGCTAATGTATGCAATACCAGTGGAATATGTAAATCCTGAAATGTAACACAATCGCTTATCAGATTCTTCAGTGCATTTGTTCTGAACATGAACAGATAGGATTGGTTAAAGTTATTTTTTAAAGAGCCGAAGAAACTTACCTCATGATGGCCCATACTTACGTTATGCTAATCGTTGTCAGGAATAATGTAACCTTGAATGCCATGCTTCTCCATGAGCTACCGAATCTAAGTCAGTTTTTGTGACATGATCTTTTAGGAAAAGACAGAATTTAAGCAGTTTGGGGAGGGATAATTAGTTATTCTTTTGATCTATTTTTGGAATTAAGAGTTAAAGTTGATAGAGAAATCTTATTTGTATGATATTTATTAAGATTAAGGAATAGCAAATAATTAAATAATTGTAAAATAACTTAATTTCATTCTTATTTTGTGATTATGTGTCGTCAAAAGTGCTGATGAAAAAGATTTCACCCAAAAAAAGAAGGATATTCAAATTTTATCAATTTTTTAACTTAAATATCTAACCAATTTCAAGTCTTTTCTTTGACTAATATTATTTCAAAGGGCTTTTTTTTCCCACATATTTTCTTGTTCTGTATCAACACACAGGATCCTATTGAATTTCAATTTAACTTTTGGTCTTTTTAACTTAACATATCTACTTTTTTATCCTTGAATTAGACTGTTAATTCTGTGTCATTTCAATCAAGCACACTGTATCTTTCTTTATTAACCTCTAGAAACAAAATTTATTTAAAAAATCCCATATTCATTTTTCTTCAAACTTCAATCAATTTGAAACTCTAATACTTCATTTTCATCAATTTTTTTTATTTATTTGTTGGTTTATTTCTACAATTCCCTTGACGGGGGGTTGGGGTTGGGGTTGGGGTTGGGGTTGGGGTTGGGGTTGGGGTTGGGGTTGGGGTTGGGGTTGGGGTTGGG
>Ga0302271_10001576_pt1 | contig 21749 bp, 15 predicted proteins | sample III_Bog_N1_1_FD_198767 | JGI IMG/M metagenome (GOLD analysis project Ga0302271, IMG submission 198767) | Peat permafrost microbial communities from Stordalen Mire near Abisko, Sweden - III_Bog_N1_1 | ecosystem: Environmental > Terrestrial > Soil > Wetlands > Peat | place: Sweden: Abisko... | reverse complement strand
CATTTTAACACCACATTAAATGCAATAGGATGTATGGGAGGTTGGATTGTTATGGTAAAAAATATTAATAGTCAACCTAATTAGTTAATAAGAAAGTGGGAGAATGTGTGAATGTTTCTGGGACTGGTATTCTATCTATCTCTAGGGGAGCACTCTGCCATTTTGCTTTTTTTCTCTCAGAAATCTTTGCTCTACTATTGTTGAGGTTTCTTCTTTTTCAAGGTCACCATATGAATTCTTGAATCACAGATCTTTCGCTTTCTTTGAGCTTTCTCTCATGCTTGGACAGGCATCAGATAATCTTTAAGAAGCTTCACATGGGAGTGGTATTTTGACTTTCATGCACTATTGAAAATAACCAGAAAGGTTGGACGACCTCAGCGGGTTTTTTTCATGAAAAAGAGCCAACAAAAAGATGGATGCAAATCTATCTCTGCGCGCATTCTAGAATTGGACAGTCAGTGAATGCAGAAGTTACGAGAAAAGAAAGAAAAGGCAGGCTCATATTAGTCTGCAGTGTGTTTTACCTTATATTTGTATCTTGTTTAGATTTTATTTGGGTTTTTATTTGATATTAATTAAGGAAGAGCGTAAATTAAACTGATTCGCTGCATAACCACCCCCAAAGGAAGTTAGGAACGGACTGAGAGTGGCAGATAGAAATAAAGGGAGAGAAAGTGAATGAAACTTAATTAATTTGAAATTTATAGTTAACTGTTCCTTTCCCCTTTCTTAAATAGCTTGAAAGTTGGATAAAACAAGTCATTTTTTTGTAAATCTTTTTTTAGCAATTTATTTACAATAAATGAGACACTTTTATGGTCTTGTTATTTCTTTCTAAAGCTGCTTTTGATTTTTTCTACTTGCTAGCTCCATGAAGATTACTTTATAGACAGAAAGAAAATGGAGTTGAACTTAATCAATCAATGATTTCCTTAATCTAGGGGTTAAAAAATATTTCTCATGTGACTCTATGTTTGATATCATGTCTTTGTATGTTTAGTGTAGTTCTCTAAGGGAAGAAATCAGTTTGTTCGCTGGAAATACATTCCTTCACATACTTTTCAATTCCATCACAATCGTCTATCGGCTTACTCTTGATGTGAATGATATAATTCAGATAATTATTGAGATTATGCTCGTAATTCACATGCGATTCCCAGTCGAGAGTTCTAGCTTCAAAATCGGAGACAGTTAGACCACAAATGAAGCACTTTCTACGAATATTCTTATCATATTTCTTCTGCGCATTACGTGCCTCAGAGTAAGCATCGACAATCTACCCAAGCATCATGCTCACGAACAAGAAATTCACAAGCAGCCAAAATGATAAATCGTAGAAAAATCTATTCCAATATTTCTAATCGTGAATTGTCGTTGAGGATAATTCTGCGTTGATTCCTTGAGGACTCAGTAGTCCTTCAAGAAGAGCTACACTGAAGAATGAATAAAGCTAATGAGATGGCTAGGATTCTGTTCCCTTGAAACTGAGATTCTAATGTAAAAAAACAATATTTTATCCATCGACAAAAAGGTATTTTATCAAAAAACCACAAAATATTCATAACTCTATAATCTATTTTTTCATTCATTTATGAAGATATTCTAAATGATTTTACGTTAGTGTACGATGCCGTCAGAGATTTCGCTCCGATGAGTGAGTAAATGTAGATCACAAGTGCACAAAACAAACCTGTTTTGAAAAGTTTCAATAATTTCGATTTCAAGACACCGAAAAGATACGTGAGATCATTGCTGAGTTTGATCATGTCCACAAGAAGCAAAGCGTAGAGAATCTTTTCGTTAAGAGCAGCAAGCGTAAAAGCCATATAAATGATGTAGTAGAGAAATTCCAAATCGAATAGATAAGCGATTAGTTTCGTGTTTGTGAGTTTCGATGAAAGATGCTTGATCTGTAAAGTTTCTTGCAATTCCCTGAAACGCTAGTATGTCACAATAGGATATCTCTCAATGGTAACTATGACTGCATTGCATATAGTTAGGATAATATGCAAGATCTTGAATATACCGAATGCCTGTAGTTTGAAGGGTGATTTTATACAAAAAAAATATCCATAATTTTTTTTCCAATAATTTTTTTTAACTTACGATCTCGATAGCTGAGGAGAGATTGAGAGTGCCATCTGCGGAAACAGTCATTTTGAAGAGAAACAGGAGGTTAATTAGAAGGATAAGAAAAAATATTACATAGCATAAAACCATACGATATTCTACAGCTACCATTAAATATCCATATTATGATAATTGCTAGCAAAATCGCATCTCATGTGCGAAGTACTCACTGTATTACATCAATAGCTTCAGTCGATTCTAAGAGTTTGATAAAGATTTTTACAAAACAGCAACAATTTAGAAGAGCCCACCTAAAAATACTACATTTATTGTTATTTTGTTTGTTACTTTGTCTGACTAATTGAGTGCCTTGTGGAAGAGATTGTTTCTGATATTGTGTGTCAAATATGAGGAAAGCAATGGAATCCTGAAGAAAAGCTTCGAGACAGCTTTGTCTTTGACTATTTCGACACTTCCAACGAATTACAGGTAAAATGAGAGACTTTCTCGCAGTAGTTTTTTCTCTCTAGGGATCTAACCAATTAACCCACCATACATTGGTACTCTATCGCTTTTGAATTATTGCATTTGTTATTGCTGAGATTGCTACTAGATTAAGGATTGCTGTTGCTTTTAGGACTATTGAAATTGTTGAGGTTGCTGTTGTCCTAGTAATAGATTCTCGTCGTCTTCTTTGCGGCTCTGTGGATTTCAAAAGAAAAATACATTTAAATGGAAAAGATTATTTGAATACAAAGAATTCCTGCTATTACCCATTCTTCTTGTTAGATTTCATTGTAATTGATAGAATTAGCGTTGTTTAGTTTTTTCTTTGCCACTGTCGCTGTTGATACACGCTTGAAGGTTTTATTGGGTTTGAGAGATAGAAATGTAGATTTTTTTTGAGAAAATATTCGGGTGGTTTTTCTGGTAGGTTTTCGGGTTAACTCTTGTGTTGGTTTGGCAGAATCAGGCTTACGATGGTAAGTTGAGTCGAATGCTGTGGGGTTAGAAATAAAAAAATATAAATGATGGATTTTAGGGAAAAATAATTGGGAACTTGAGGAGTAGCTTACTGGAGTAATCTTCTTAGGTTTTCATTTCTTAAAATACTGACAGAAGAAAGTTGCTTTCTTCTTATGTTCTCATCTTAGCATTGAGCTCTTCCTCGTCGACAGTATCCAGAATCAACTCCACGACAATTACGATGTTGAAGGCCAACTTTGGAAGTAATAAATTATGATAATACAATTCCTAGTTTAAATATATTTTACCCTTAGAACGAGTTAATCGTGATAAGTGATACATCGTTTATAGCAGAGACTTGTGGAGCAAGTAAATGAGTTTTAATGGGAGCAAGTGCGTTCTTGCTGGATGATAGGCAGTCTCGATTTGATCTTGAAGTGATAGATGAAATTCAGTAATTTTATTAGTTTTTCCATGTTCATAATAGAGATCAAATGAAGTAAGGAATTCTGATTATTCGAGCAGACAACGATTGTTAACAGCAAATCAATGCAGTTAGATACTGTCTGCAATGCTCGGATATCTCGAAGATTCTCACTGTGAAGATCAAGATCTGATTCTGTTATGATTGCGTTTAGCTGCTGCAGGAAAGCATTGTTTGTGAGCAGGAGATCTTTATTTTTTGGAGAAGTCCCGTTGCAGAGGTTCTTAAGCGTCGCCACACATTGGTTTACGATGGAATAGAATCTCAAATTTAATTCCGTTTTCGTTTCGAATGAGCTGAAGTAGGAGCTTTTAAGCTACACAAAGTTCGTCAAGAAATACAAAATCTCACTGAGAATATTCAACGGCACATATTGCTCTGATGATGAGATGTTCTGAATGTTTGAAGAATTCGATAAACAAAAAGAATAAGAAAGAGAGAGAGAAGAATTAAAGTAAATAACTGCATTGTTTATTGTTGTGTGTGTGCTACTTAAAACCTGAAGAAGTTTTAGAATTCTTCATTGCAGAGTTCACAGGAATTCTCGATGAGTTTCAAGACATGCAGTACGATTTCTTCTAATCTGTGCAATTCCTTGAGGATTTCTCTAGAAGTATCTTTGTTTTTAAATTTCCCATTGCTATTATTAGATTTTATGCTGGAATCTGTGTTGTTATTATTATTATTTCCTGCAGAAACTCCATTTGCTGTGTTGTTTGTAAGATTATCTATTGCTTAGAGATACGAGGACAAACTTTACTTGATGAACGAAAGAAAATTCCTAGTGAGTTTTATGTTGGAAGGATTTTTGAGAATCGAAAGCAGTTATGTGTGCGTGTGCTTTAAGTTCAAGGAATACAATCCATTGATGATTTTAACACAATCCAGCATGATTTGCATGCCTTCTTCGCGCTTTTTCATGAGAGCTTTGACTTACGACCATAAAGATCCTTCTTCAGTATCAGATGGCTTTTTTTAGGATTGTTGCTGCTGTTGAGTAGTTGATGATACCTGAGGAGACGGAATTATTCCTCCTTTGATCACGAATGAAGGCATTTCTGAGTAGAGGTCTGAAATAGCTAATAGAATTTAGTAGTAGAGTTTTTGATTCCAAATGAGATTTTATTAGATTCGAAGATACTTCTAAGAACTGTATTTTTGAAGTAGTGAGGAGTTACCTGGGGGCTTTGTCTCAAGCAGGAGCTCTAATTGTTTATTTGTTTTAAAAAATATGATTATTTGTTTGTTGCTTTTTATGTGTAAATTTTTTTATTTTTTACCTAAAGCTGGTGTGATATTTCCTGAGAGGCCAAGTTAAGGTGATTGCGATGGAGGGAGATTGGCTGCTTGAATGAGTGCTAGTTCACTGATGAGGCAGTGTAAAATCAAGAAGAAATTGGGGTCTTGATGGCTAAGATGATTCAGGATTTGTTCGAGAAAAACTTTGATTTTTCTTCGTTGCTCTGAATCATGGCATTACATGAGTTCTTCGAGGATACTTTTCGCGTAGAGCTTGAAAGGATTTTCTTTTCTCAACTGGCCACTGATCGCGGCAAAATTATTCGTGTATGTTTTGAGTGCTTCATGCTGCTAGAAGCTTTTCTCGTTGCTTTCTATGATCATCATGTCGTTTTTAGATTCCTGACAAAAAAGAAGAAAAAGCAGACAAAAAAAAATGATTTATCAATCAAATAATGGACAAGAAATGAATGAACGAAAGATAGCTAACCTTATTGTAGATTGGCTTGTTCTTCTCAACATATCTGCTGACTTTCTTGAGGAATGTCTAGCTATCCATGAGCTATCCTGCCGAGACAGCTTAAGCCATTGGGGGATCAAACACTCTTTTTAGCAATTATGAAGGCCCCGAAGCTAGAGGGTTTTGAGGCTAGGAATTATTAGCAAGGAGATTCATCTACGGCAGTAGATTACCAGCTCCATTGTTATTTCCTATTCCAGCGAGAGGTGGCAATGTGATTTTCGTATCGATTGGGAAAATAGCAACAAATGCCGAATAGAAGAAATTCAAATCATCAAATCCGATACTGTAGAAATCTTATCCTCCATAAGCTCCGATTTAACGTAACATATCAACGAATGTCTGAATGAACAGCTCTTTCTCGATAAATCTTGGACCTTTCACTCCTTCGACCGCAGGTAACTATTTCAACTCTAGAATATTATTATTATTATTAAATCCTAATTTGTCTTTTTCGTCGAGCTAGAACTCTTCGTTCTAATCCAAGGGGTGATATCTCGACCAAAATGTCCTTCAGACAACAAAAAAATAATTGAAAATAGTTGGAAAGATCTGTGTTGTGGATTGTTTTTTGTTTACTAATAGAGAAAATGAACTGTGAGACGTTTTCGGAGGATAAGTGAGCGGATTTTTTCAAGGAAAATGAAGTAAATAAAGATAGGATTCTTTCTTTCTTCTCCTTTCTTACGGAAAGACCCTTTGTTGTTTGTTTCATCTTTCGAAGAGAGCATCTCAACTTATGCCATTCTAGCTTAGAACGCTTTGTGATGTTCTATCTACTCATTCACAGCGGTGAGTGTGGCTTCATCGAAACTTCTCACATACACATCAAGTTCGTCATTGCGAAAATCCTTGAGTTTCTTCTCCACGGCAGGGATCGAGTATGTCATCAAGAATTTTGTATTTTTCAACCCGCTTTTTTGTTTTCGAACTCCATTTTCGATGATGCATTCAGCTAAGGCATTGGTTAGCTAGCGAAGACTCACACCGTATAATCGCTGCACACTTTGAAGCACTCCACGAATATTCTAGCATAAGAGCTTCACCTAGAATAGTATTAGAAAAAGATAAAAAATAAAATAAAAACTATTTTGGTTACGATCAGGAGCAAATCGGAGAGAGTATCTTCATCAACCGATGGCGACATAGACTGCGTGGCATACTCGAAATTCAGCCAATTTCTTCTTTTGATTTCACGGAAACAATCAAGAAGAATAACAAGCAACCCATCCTTAGAGCAGTTCCATTTACTTCCTGAATATAAATACTCCCAGTATTCCTTCTGATTTACCATAATATCACCGCTTAAATCCTACAATAAGAAAGATGATATTTTAAAAATAATCCAGAAACGACTAATTTGAAAGGTTAAAATAAGTAACATTTGTATTTTTTTGTTTTTCTTAACTTCTTTAGGATTGCTGGATTTTCGTTGTAGCATTTGTATTTTGCCATCTGGATTTTGAGTTTTCTCTTCGAAGAATTCCTTCATAACGTAGTCTTTGATTTTCTATTACAGTGTGACTGCTTCTGAACGTCTATCTTCAAAGAGCTTCTTATCGTCTGGATCGATGATACCTTCAATGTGCTTTTGAAAAGATGAGAGGTCTTTAAGCACAACATTTATGAGTAAATCATTCATTTCTGCAAGTGAGAAACTCCCATTGGACTCATCTGTCTGTCGAATGAAGCTGGAAAGCAACAGTAACAACAAATTTTAGATTCCAAATATATAAATATTAGAATTATTTCTAAACTGAGCAATTACATTGTAAAAAGTGCTCTGAATGTCTCTCTCTTTAGGATATATGGCGTATGTGGACTCAACAATATCGCTTTCATATCTTCATACACCATGATTCTCTAGCATTGGATGATGCCAAGCTGATTTCCTTCTGCCAATGTGCTTAGCAGCTGCATAAGATTTTTATACAGGAATATTTCCTATTTAATTTTCTGCGAAGTATCTTTAAAATATTTCATGAAATCAGTGCTGTGCTTGTGTTACTCCAGAAACTACTAAATCCAACCGATCTTTAGTGGATTGTTAGCAGCAACAAAAAAGAAATGTTTTTTTTTAGTATAATTGAAGGGAAAAAAACGATTAACAAAAATAGTTGTGTACCTATAAAATGAGATTTAGTATTTTTTATTGATTTTCAGGTATCAAGTCACACGATAATATTTCAGAATGATGTGATGCTACAAAATCCACGAAACTATGCGCAGTAGCTGATTTCTCTTGTTTTAGCAAAGAAAGTAGCATCTCTAAGATATGTGCTTAACCAAGCCTACTCAGTGAAGCAGTTGTTAATTTAGTGAAAATCGCTTAGAGGAATGGTTTAAACTCAGATTCATTCATGCAAATCGGTTGGAGAATCATTCCAAGAAGCTTCTCAGCTCGAACATCGTAATTCAAGAGATGCAAGAGTTAGCTGAATCGACGTAGGGTTTCTCTTTGATTTATAGTATTTCTCCTGCAAAACACTATCAAGAAGCTGATTGCGACTTCGAACATACTATGATATGCCTTCTCATCTGGGTCAAGCTAGGAAAAAATAATGGAATATTTTTCTCAGCTTTTTAAAAATATTTAAAAAACGTTGTTTTACAAGCAGAAGCGACGAAATCGAAGAATGAACTCGAAGATTCCTTAGGACATTCTGCATTTTGAGTTGAAGAGGGGGTGTGCTTCGATTTGGGAGTGCAGAGATTCTCTTCGCTTTGAATTCCCTGATGATTTTATCGACTAAATTATTAATTTAAAGAATGTTCTCCGCTTGGATACTCTCTGTCTTGATGGCTTTGGCTTTGTTAGATTCCTCAAAGAGAAGATTTTAGACTTAGATTTCTAACTTAATCGGAGAGACAATTTGATTCTCTGAATGGTTATTATCTAACTGTCTAAACAGTGCTAATTCTTCTTCTCCATCGATCAACTCGACTTTCTGCAATTCCTCGTTAAATGCGCCACTGTGACCCATGAACTCTCGTAATGTTTCGCCCATGTGTTCATACCCAAGACTGTAGGATTGCTTTTCTAAGCGAAATATGAAACCACAACAAATCACATGGGGGAATAAACTAAACAAAGGAAATTACCTCTACTCAGGAGAAACGTAATGAGTACATTTTCAATTTTCCAAGTTTTAAAATCATCTTCCAAAGCAGCTGCTTGCGATTCCTTTGGATCTTGAGGGATTATATTGCTGGTGAAGTTATTTGGATTATTGATTAGCTCACCGTTGTTGTTATTATTGAGAGGAGGTATCGGGAGATTTTCAATAATAGGGGAGACAATATCATCTGGGTTTAGAAGAATCGGTTGTAAAGGCTGTTAGTTAGCTTAAACTTATTATTGCTGGGTTTTAATAGCTGATTGTCTCTTTTTGGAAGTTTTCAAGATTGAATGTGTGAAATTGTTAACTGCTGCTGTTGTAGCAACTTTCGTTCTAGATCCAACAGTGAACTCATCGATGAGCATGTGATGATCAGTTTTCAAATCTCTGACTCTTTTCCTTCCTTTGTTGCTGGAATATTCCGAATAGAACTATCTCAAGAGGGCGTTAACTTAAAGATTCATTTTCACTCGGCTGTAGAGTCTCAGGATATTCGAGACTTCGATGATGAATGCTTCGAGTTCTTATTCGAAGTTCCCAAATTAGCTGACTCTACTCAGGAATTTCTTCAGCCAGTGATCAGATTGGAATAACTTACTCTATGTGCTGAAACTCATGAACGCACTTAAGGATTAGACGCTTTGTTGGATGATAAACTCGATGTTTTCTGTGTTAAACTACCCGAGATCCATAGCGACTCGTGTGACATGCGCGACACTTAAGACAAAGCGTAGCTTCCAACGGGTATCTTGTTCTCGCATCTCCATTACAGCTAGTAAATCAAGAATAGAAGGTTAAAGGGATCGTGAAAAAAGTTTTTTTCTGATAAACTAAACTGTGTAATAATTACCTGGAGGTACAATATCGATCTTAGACACAATAGGAATATCTAATTCAGGTAGTCCAACTTCCCAGAACTAAAGTAAAATCGGTAGAATTTTTTAATCGAAATTGTAAGTGCTTTTGCCAATATCACTTTGATCCTATAATTGCTTGAAGATCTCAGCAGTTTTCTGTGTTGCACTCTTCTTTTCGATGTCGCTCCAAATGTAGCTTCGCCAGAGACAGGAAATTCAACATAACCGTTCAAAAAAAATATTTAAAAAAAAAATATTCTACCTTCGATTTTCTGATTTGGCAAGAGACAGAAATGGCTCATCATCCAGGAAAATCACTTCATACAACTAGAAATAGCTTGTCTTTATGCTTACATCGATATCAGAGGATTCCAGGGCGTTAAAAATATGCATTTCACTGATACCCAAGGTATTTTTAATTTAAGTCAGGGATTTCTTGTTCCTCCCTCTACACAGATTTGCTAAGAGTGTCAAGACTGATGATATATATGAAACATACGGTTTAAGATCCGTATCATGCTCCTTGCATTCAACACTCATTTTTTGTAAAGAAAACGGCATACGATCGCGCAAGTGAATATCCTGTGCTGCTACTTCAAGGCATTTGTTGTTAGCCAAGAATTCGCTCAAAGGCGTTTCATGATAAAAAGAGATGCACAGGTTGGGATGGAATTAGATAATTGCTTTACTTTAGCCACCTTTGCCTTTCGAGAAGAGCTCCGTTGAGCATTTATTCTAGTATCTTTTTCAGAAAATCAAGGGTTTTAATTCAATAAAAATTTAGAAATTCCTTAAAGAAAAAAGGAATTAATGTAGTTTCCTTTTTTTTTTACATTTAAAGTGGTTCTTGGAAAGGATCGATGATGGCTAATGATATGAGCTCTACGTAGAGTGTTTGATCTGCAATATTGAGTTTAGCTCCATCTAGGGACTCAAGAAGTTTCACCCATTCTACTATTTCATCACCTTACCCATTATTTTCGCTTTTAAAGTTGCAGAGATTCTTAATCGCTTCTTTAAGGAGTGTTCCTACATGCTTAGGATAGTATCTCAACTGCCCAGAGAAGAAATCATCATTCTCAAAGATATAAGCAGACCAACTTTCATTTTGTCTAGTTCCAAGGTACAGAATTCTGTAGATCTACTGGGGGAGTAATTCTAAATGTTTATTTGCAATGTATTAAGGTGATTTTTCACTTAGTTTCGTGCCAATTTATCGGTTTACAATCTTAATCAATTTGGATTTATCTTTCGTTCCTGTGACGTTATTGCTGGGTTTATTGGAATGTGATAGAATATCAATGACTTTGACTACTAATACAAGTAATTCAAGAACTTTCTGCTCGCGTAGAAACTACTATCGTATCTGCATTCCCAACCCACATTCTCCAGCTTCTTTAACTAGCAGTCCTTCGAGCTCTTCCAAGGCATGCGCAACGTATTATGTTTCTGATTCAAGTTTCTTTTGCTGTTGTACAGCTTCAGAATAATGGTAAACCATTTTTTCACTTCCCTTTGATTTATCAATCACAATAGCGAAATTCTACAGAAAATAATGAAATTGCAGTAATGTATTGTAGATTTGTAGGCTCTGCTCCAGGAAATCGACAACAGCCCTGTCAGTAGTGTTGAACGCATGCAGATAAGGAAGAGATACACCTGAGATTTTTTTCTAAAGAGATACTGTAAGGACTCTATTTTTATCTGGACTTGCACTGACATGAAAGAATCTCCTTTCTCTGCTGTAAATCTTGAACGTATCAGATTAAAAGATCCGCTAGCGTTCATTAATCGTTTTATCTCTTTTTGTAAAGAAATAGCACTCCTCCTCAAGGCCATTCCAAGTCATCGCAAACTTGCTTGATGATAACTTATCTTGAGATAAAAATAACCTGCAAAATAACAAAAGCAAACCAGAGGAGTTACAATGTGCTTTTTTTTCATTAAATAACAACCCTAATAAACCTACCCAGTGGCGAGATTCTTGAGTCGGAAGCACTCGTCACTGTATAAATCACCTCCTGTGTAGTTATCTTGCCTCTGTATCTCCCAGAAGGAATATGAAGAATTAGTATTTTCAGCGTCATAAAAAAGTTCGTAATTTTCTGGAGAAGAAACTCTAGCTTAGTCGAGGATCCTGCAGGTAAACATGACATCCGTGTGTGCTTGGAATCCTTCGTCACTCATTTGTGTTCTACAGTTCTTAGTTTAGATGAATCTACTGAGTTTCTTCTCGGTTACTGTGAGATACGCTCCTGAGTCTAGGTGTTCAATTTTTATTATGTCACCTGTTTTGAATGAAGGGCAGCTTTGCTCAGATTCAGTACCTTCACTCCGCATGTAACATTTAATCTAATTGAAGGGTAAACAAAGGGTTAGGGTTGAGAATTTGAATAAGATATGGGGATGGCTGAGTTGAATAAATGGATTAATTTTTAGGGAAAAAAGAAAGATTTAGCAAGTTAAGAATGGAAAATACCTTGAATTTGGTCTGCTCTTCACTGGCATTGATGTGAATATAGTTGGATGCATCTGCCTTACTAGGAGCGTTCTGCATCTAAACATTAGATTGCATAAAATTAACACCAGCGCCGCTTTGTTACTCCTGAATTAACACAAGATAAAACAAAGCCACATAAGCATAAACAATCAGCATCTCTTTTCATATATTCTTTTGCTCACATTCACCTAAATATCTCTATTACTTTGAGCATTTTCCTTGATAGTGAAGCACTGAGAAAGAACTAACTCTTTTTAATCTCTTAGATGTTTATCACATCTGAATCAAAAATCTTATCGCCAACTCTTCTTGAATAATCATTCGGGAATATCCTGAACACTGAGAACGCGTTAGGGACTCTCTCAAGAGAGCACTAAATGCAGCCATTTTATCTCGCCGGTTTCTGCGGGTTAAACGACAGGAACATTTTCGAATGTTGATGATAAAACATCACTTATTTTCCATAAACAAGTAGATCACCTTCATCTTATTCCCTATCGCTGTTCGTATTCTTATTATTCTTGTTTCCACTATTATTCTAGTTATTCCTGTAGTTTGCCTCCATGATTTTATCAATATCATTGGCTTGAAGAGTTTATTATGAATCTCTTGTAATACCTGGGGTAGAATTACTACTGCTACTATTCTGCTAACTCTTGGATTCTCTAGCAATAGCATGACTTATATTTTACCATTTCGACTTGGGTTTTTGTGGGGATTTCTGCTCGTGAGGATTCTATTCGATTACTACGTTTGAGTGATTATTGTTATCCACAACGAATTTGAGAAAATCAAATGCCTAGCGTGGGTTGATGATCTAAAACAAGCAGCGACGAAAATTAGCGATTGGATTGTTTAATAGCTCTGCTTGCTCGCTGAGACACTCCAGCTGATTTCGCGTGTTCGTGATCACTAAATAGCTTTGCAAGCCCTAGCGATTGCTCTAGAAAAAAGGAAGAAAAAAGGATTATTACGGGGAAAAGTTGACAGAAAATTCGTATTTTTTCTGCATTTATTTGGAGATTTACTTGATTTTTGTCTTCGTGTTTGTATTTCAGGAAGACAATGTCATCGAATCGAAGGGTTTAAAAGGATTTCGGGAGTTGTTGTGCGTTATTCAGGCTATTGGAATATGGATTGTTATTGTTATTTTTGAAGTTATTTATGCTTGGATCGTTCATTTAATTGCTGTAGGGGAGATTGATGCTTTTCATGTTGAGATGTGGTGAATCAGTATCGTTCAGTTATTGTTACTGCTACTGCTGTGAATTCTCATGAATTGGAAGCATTTTATCAGGTGTTATTAACAGCAAAGTGTTGCCCATTTAGGATTGTTGTTATTGCTATTAGATCTGCGATGAAGACAAAACCATGGATTAATATTGCTGTTATTGTTATTGCTGTGAATTTGGGATATTCAACTAGGAATGCATCATTTAGGATTGCTATTGCTGCTGCTAAGAACCCTTGGAGAGCTTAAGATATGAGGAATAAGTGCTCTTCGGTGATTTCAGCTGATCCCTTGAGATTATGTTACTTTTCTCTAACATCTTGGTGTCTATTAACATGGTTTTAGCTGGTTGTTACTGCTACAAAAGGGATTGCTAGTTTAAGAACATAGAAGTTTACATAGAATCGTCTTTACTTAGACTATTATTGTTGTTGTTATTGTTCTACTATTATTGCTAGAGCGTTGATTGCTAAGATCCTTACTATTGCTGCTGTTGTTACTATTGTTGTTGTTACTGTAACGATCCTGCTTTGCTATTAAGATTGTTGTTGTTGCTATTATTTCCATTTATATTATTGTTATTGTTGTTATCTTAGATTATATTGTTAGTAGTTATATTACTGTCATCGAATTCGGCTTAGTCAATGCATCCCCTTTGCAGACTGCTCACATAATGTTTCATCATGACAGAATGAACTTTACGAAATCCACTCAGGACCTCTTGTTGCACCATCCAGTCCATGCGAATAGTTTTATTGCCTTATCTGTAATGCTTCCCCTTCGATGTTTCTTCGTTTGTAATGTTGATTCAGAAGAGCAAAAAGATCGTCCTGGCCTATTGTTTTATCAATATTCCTTTTGTTTTGCTATTTCTTTTCTGATGTTTTTCTTTCGAAGAATAAGTTTAATGAGAATTCAAGGCAATTTGAAAAAAAATAGATTAATTATTGATTTTTTTTTGGCTGTTTTAAAAAAAAAATCGATGGACTAAGCAGAAAAAATCAAACAATTTAATAGGGTTTTAAATGATGCGTATCCTTATGAAGCTAAAACAATAACCTCTCTTTTTGATTTGTTTTTTTTGAGTATGATTCTCTCTTTCAATCATACAAAAAGCTACATAATTAACATTGGAATTAAATTAGCTGAAAATTCTAGATGTTTTGTGCTCAATACCATATTGTTTATAATTGTGAAAGAGCAATCATGGCATACGCCTACTTTTTATTGATTCTAAAATGTGAATACCATTATTCCTGAATGGTTTATTTTTTGTAAGTTTTGAAATAATCATGTCTAATATTTTTATCCCTTTTTTCACAGGCAGTCTTGTCATATTCACAATATTCAAGAAAAAAATAAATTATTCAGAGAAAATTTTATCTCCCCGAAAGAACTAGAAATGTATGATTTCTTCTTCGATTTAGCAGGATGACACAGTGAACAGCAGGTGCAAATTAGGAGTTCCTTTTTTGAGGGGGTCTGTGAAATTACGCTCTCCACTTTAATTGGAGGCAAGAAGCTTTCAAGAAACTAAAATAACATATTATTAGCTGTTCTGATTGTTTAGAGATACAATTACATCTTTTTTGTTGGGTAGACATTAAAAAGAAATATTGTCTACGATAATTATCCTTAATATTGCTCAATTATTTTTTTCCACATTGATAGATTTCCTTTGCAAGTGTCTGCAAAATGTTTTTATGAACACTCGCAAGCATTGAGCTTTCATAGACTTTAATTAAGTTTCTTAAAATCCTTTCCAGTTGATGTTAAATTATTCTATCCAATAAATTTTGATAATAAACTTGATTATTGTTAATTGAGGTCATGCCAAGGAGCAACAGTGTATTGCAAAATTTAACTTTCTTCTTCTCATCCAAGATTCTAACCCTATATTTGCCAATCCTTGATAAGAAGTATTAAATTCAGCATGATCCTTTCATAGCATGTAAATAAACTTTTGTCCGCTTTAAAATTAGTTTTTTTTTCATTGTAATTTACTAGCTAAATCTACTTCATTAATCCTTCAAAACAAGAATAAAAATTAATACAACTATGCTATCTCAACCATTATCATACATAAACATTGAATGCTATTTATCACATTCAAGATTCTACGCCCTTTGCGGATTGCTACAAGAAAATATTACCTTAATTCTTTCAATTTGTATTTATTTTTTGAAAGAGATTAGTCAATTGAATTTTGATTACCTCTTTGATTTCTTCAAAATCTTGAGATATCTGATGTTTGTTTGGGCATTCATTAATATGATTTTCTCTTTTTTTTCTCTTTATTATATTTGTTCTTCTCACATATAAAAGAGAAATATCTGAATAGAAAATGATAACCTCTTGAATAGGTTATTTATGTTAGAGTTTGAATTAAATCATAGCTTTAACATGATCTTCTCATTCGAAGAAGTAATGTCTGGCAGTGAGGAAAGAGAAAGTAAACAAAACATTACTAGCTCAGACAAAAGAAGAACCAGTATAGAAGATTATTATTCTTAATCTTCTAACTTCTGAGTTCTTTAAAAATATGTGTAAATTATTTTTGACAAATATGGATTGCTCTCCTTTTGCAGGGATAATGGTTAAAAACTTTTGGGGATTATGCACTTGATCTTTGAGTTTTGAAGGGATTCATTCTTGAAAATAAATTTGTATCTCTGCAAGCGGAGTTATCGAGGCGAAGATGGATCTTAACTTGTTTCTTGTGAAGAAAGCTATCCTTTTGAGGATGCTACTTTCATTTGTTAAGATGGTTTTATATCTTTTTCTCTTAAGATTATCGCAATTAAGGAATAATTTGTTATTATTGTTGTTTGATTTTGGCTAACGACTATTAATAATAAATCAATTATTCTTTATTTGGGGGCTCTCTTTTGTGTTATTTTGTTCGCGAAACAATCAATTAAGTATTAAGTTTCCTAACAGCTCTGTTAATCAATGGGGAATTTTGGATTTTCTTAGATTTCATATCCCAAAGGTGAAAAACATAACCAAACCCGCCAGATTTTAAATAACTGGGAGATTAAGAAAATAAGAATGAAGGATTGTTATTAACTGTGACATATTCGAATAAAGAGCATCTGCCACTGCATATTTTATTAATTATTTAATGTGAGCTTTGATCTTTGAAACCCATGTTATTTTGATTAATCGTGTATTAGTAGATTTTCATTATTTTTTTAACAATCCTTCAAGTTTTCGCAGATCATTTTAAAGAAAAAATGTCTAAAATCCTCCAAAAATATTACCAAAAGCTTCAATTCCTAGTAAGTGCTTATTTTTCAAAGAGGTTTCTTTATTTTATTAAGAAGATCTAAATTGTTCATTCTAAGCATTTCCTAGGCTTCTCTACCATTATTATCCTTTGATGGGATATATAAAGGCTTGGAGATATTTAATTGTAATTTTAAATAAAATAGCATTTCCAAAAGAAATCATTTTGTTAGAATATAGCAGAAGAAACCATTTGATAAAAACTAATTAGAGACTAATTAACTGAATAAAAAATGAAAGAACTAAAAATAAATGACCATATTTCAATAAAACAAAAGGGAAATTAAAATCCTGTTGGTATTGATTAATTTGTATCTCTGTCAGTTAAGGAAATAAATACAATTTTTGATAGTAAACTCAAACCTAAACATTGGGAGAATATCAAACAGACAAATTAACGAAGCTACCCGTTAGAACAATAATAATTGATCAGTTTAATTAGCTGATTAAAGAATTCAGAAATTATTAACAAACTGCCAATATTGATTAATCAAAACAGCAAGTGAATCCTAACGACAAGAGTGCTTTTATCGAACCTTTTGTTAACGAAATTAAAAAACAAAAAAAGAAGAAAAAAGAAATCCACTAATGACCAAACAACTAACCTACTATGGGATGCTGTAATAGAACAAGTCGTTGCATGCTTTAGCTCCATTTCCTAGATAAGTTTTTCATAAGCAAAGCAACAACTTTTATAAGATAGTTCCATCCGCGATGAAAGTTTTTCAAGCACCTTTTTGTTGATCCCTTTCAGAGATCAGCGAGAAATAAAGAGATATTGCAATGAAATAAGAGGCTAGACGGTGGCAATAGACAGCTATAATTCCATTCATTAATTTGTTTGTAGTTATTAGCTTGTTTAATCTATGTGTACTTTTCCTTGGAAGAATTCTTCTTAAGAAAGAACCATAGATATGTCTAGATGATTTAATGTGAATATATTCTCATTAATTCAGCATCCTCGTTGCAATCTCGATCATCGCAAACAGCAATCCATAATTTTTTAATAGTAAGAAGCTCGCAGGATTTTTCAATCGTTCTCAGAAGAAATCTCTCCCTTCTTTTCTTGGATCTCAGTCCCTATTTCTTCGTTCATGAATACAATAATACCCCCCCTTAAAAAAATCGAATTTGCTCATTGATTTATCAATATAAACTGTTTTCACACTCAATACAATAATATATTACGAGAATAATATCGAAAATTGCAAGCCGTTCAGTTCAGTTCGTCCATATTAATGAAAAAAAAAAAGAAATAAAAATAGTTTATGATAAATCTTTGAAATACAAAAATACACACAAACATAATTACAAATGACATAACCTAACTGTTTAAAAGGGAGATCACACCCCACAGACAAAGGAAAAATACAAAGAAAATAAATAGATTGCATTAGTGATATCAAAGTGATTTACTAAGAGGGTGAACATATGCTAAGCAAGGCACTTTAATAGAAATAAGTATGAAAAAGAAGGAATTTAACTGTCAGTATTTGGAATATTCTCAGTTTAACGAAAAATAACGAATAAATTAAAAAAAATTATTTGTTTTTTATGAAAAGAAGATAAAAGGGGGGGGGGGGAGGGATCATTGATAAAAACCCCTACAAAGAAATTAAGAAGGAGAATAGATAAATGTACTTAGAATTCTTCAAGTATCAGGTGTATGTGCAAGCAAATATTGATCGATGCTTTCCCTTACCTTTCAGGATGTTGTTTTTTTTGGAACTCACAATGAAAATTTTTGCCATTTCTGGAAAAGAAAAAGCTTGCATTTTTAGCAACCAAAAAGAATATTTTATGGCATAACATTTTAAAATTAACAAATGCGCATTTTTCTCTCTCTCTCTCTCTCACTCTCATCTAATCCATTATATTTATTTTTCTTAGAACACTCCTTTGAGTTGTTTTCATACAAGAAAATGATAGCTTGGTTAGTTTACTTTTTAATTTACTATGAGATTACAACAGCAATTCATTGAATTTTCACAGCTTTTTAGATCTCAAGATAGCTGTTAGATGATCCCATTTTTGAAAAATAATTTAATTCTAATTCTGGGCAAATATTACTTCAAAAGAGAGCAACTAGATTGAATTCTTTTTAGCCTTTTTCTGTTAGATTAGATAAGAAACTGTAAGTCAAAAATGGCGAATTGATACTACTGAATAGTACTCATTGCTAACTGCAAATTTTGAGATAATTTTAGGATTTTCCTTAACAGCAAAAGATTTTTAATTAAAGCAAGCAAAGGAATTTCATAATAATTTTCATTTTTGTTGGGATAATTACTTCGTTAATTGTAATCAATTTCATAAAAATAATCCTAAAAAAACTAACTAACTTGAATAATTAAAGCAAAATAACTCTTTTTTTAAGAAAAAACAAAAACGAAAAACATGCTGTTAAATTGAAGAACAATAAGGATAATTTAATTGTCTTGCTCTTATTTTTAATTTCATAAGTTAAACGTATCTATTAGATCACTTGTCCTGGTATTTTTAAATTAAATTAATTAAAAGTGGTTCTTCCCTCCCCAACCCCCCTTTTTGTTTTAAACTGCGGGAACAATAAGAAATCAATACAGAACAATTTTTCTTATTTTATGTCAACCGCAGAATATTGTTAAGTTGGGGAGAAAAACAAATAAAGCAAATAGATCTAAACGGATCGATTTAGAAGAAGAAGACAAATAGCCCTCAGCCAATAAAAAACAATGAAGAGACAACTAAAAAGTGAAATGAATTCGAAGAGTACTAGAATGTCTTGTTTGGTAGTTTTTTAACAACGTGCTCGGCTAAGTTTTTTCGATTTCTCGCTTATCTGGTGGAACCAAACAGATACTCAATGTACTTTGACATTCATTCACTCACCGCAGCCACTCCACTAGACGAACGCATAAGACACACACAAGCACATGCACTGACGTTCACACATCCTCCGATCATCAAAACTACAACCAAAGTAGAGATAGAATAAAAGCCTATCTACTTGCCTCCCCTTGTATTGTTATCTTTCTCCTATCTTATTATTTAATCTCTCTTTTCTCTGTCTCTTACCACTTCTTATCTTCATCTCTTCCCTCATATGATGCTTAACCTAAGCATCTGTATTAATCAATAAACTTACCATCCAACTTCAACCTTTATGTGTGCTCAAAAGTAACAAGAACCTGCTCCTTCCTCTTATTTCCAAGAATTATAAAAATATCATGTTTGTTTTCAAAATCCACCTCAAATCTTATTCCAAAAACAACAAAAACTAAACTATTATACATATCAATAAGAGTATCAGTGAAAAAGAATACACTGATGAATAAAGATATAAAATGTGCTCAAAGTCAACTTGAATTAATTGTGATATCTCCAACACCATTAACAAATACAAATCTTTACAAATTTTGAGAAGAGAAAAAAAGAATATTTCAAGCAGCTTAGCTTTATATTTACTTTTAGATCTATTTGCACTAATCCTAAATGTTTCTTGAGTTAAAATACCTTGTGATAAAGAAGCGCAATGACGCCTTAAAGCTATTCCTAAATTTTTAGCTTGTTGTTGCTTATCATTTTAATGCGATATCTCTGTATCTTTGAAATTCTTTAAATTTTGTGAAAATATTAGTAACTGGAATAACTAATAATTCCGTGTCAAAAATGATTTTGTTGTTGCTGTTGAGTGAATGTTCACAAATTATTATATAGCATAAGAAAACAATGGGATGTAAATATTTAGTTCATAAACAAGCTTTGATTTCAAGTCATTTTGTTAATATATTTATTAATTGCTAATCTCTGAAAATTGCTTAGGAAAAGAAATAGGAGAACAAAAACCAGCCGTTAGAAAAACAACCCGAATTATGCAGAAAATTATTAACAAAAATAATAATTAATTTGTAAAGGGGTCATATTATTCTTTTGGGGTGGGGAGAAGGATAGAAATTAGCTGCTTGTTTTGATTAATCGAAGTGGCAGTTTTTATCTTCTTCAAATAATTTGATAATCTGGGGAATCAGCAAGTAAAATTTTCAAATGTTTGATTTTATTAATAAATTTTAATACTAAAATTCAATAATTAAGATGAATACAGGCTGTTTTTATGAATATCCTTATTATTTTGCGAAAAAATAGAACCCCAAAGTTGGGTAAAAAAATTAAGAAAATATTAACAAAGAATTAAGGATAACGCCAACTGCCTAAAATACGCCAACAAATTAAGAATTAAAACCAAAAAAAAAATAAGAAGATAACGATAGATAACTCTTTTCAGCTATTAAACTGTTATTGCCATTACTCAAAACACAATTTATATGGCTGTTTGAAACAAACTAAAGCTTAGTTTTTACGTAACAATATGTTTCACAAAGTTTTTCATACCTCCGGTGTAAATACACTCACACATTCAAGCCATTACCCGATAGCTTTAGTGCACTTCTAAGAGCTAATAAGTGAATTATTCCGAGGCCTTTCAGAGGCTGTCTTGAAGAATGAAATCAAAAAGAGAAAAAGTAAGATTATTGTTAAATTTAGATTTCTCCTTATTTTTCATTTTAAGAAATTAACTTTATGAACGATTATCATATCTTTCCTACATTTTCTCTATGTTCTTTTTTTCTCTCTCTCTCTTTCTTTCTCATTATATTATGATACTACAACGCTCTAACAAATGCCTCTCGGTTTTCTTGTTATTTCTTCCTCATAATCAATTTCATATTGTTTTTCTCTTCTCTATTCCTTCAATAAATCCATAATAATTCAATCTTAACGATCATTGCCACTGTATGTTTCAATTCAAAGAAATTGTTTAACAAACTACTAAAGAATTAAGAAAAGTAAATCAAAAAAATGTAAACATTTCAAGCTTCAAAACAAAACAAATTAATATTTCCAAATCTCAACATTAGAAATCAAATCTAACATTTGTATCCTCCTCTTCCTAATGCAGTTCACTAAGCGTTCAAATATCAACATACAATCCAAAATATTTCATAGCGATCCTGAACTTTTGATGTGAAATAGCATAATAGTTTAGTTATTTCTAATTATTTCAAAATGTTATTAATGAAGAATCTTAGTGAAAAAAACAATTAAATCGACTAATATTCCAATGATTAGATATGCTAGCTGTTAAAAATAATTCGTGTAGTCTTTGTTTATTCCATTTACGATCACCCATCTTAGTATTATCAAATCCTTCCAATGCCATTTTTAACACGAGTGAAGAAAAATCATTAAAATTATCAATAAACTCTTAGTTTAAGGTGGGTTCACAGATACAATAAGACTCTCGGGTAATTTATAAAATAATACAGGAATTTAGCATTTTAGAAATGCTTTTCTTTAGATCACTCATCATCGCTCTCACTTTCTTCACTCTCCCCTTCTGGAGCTTTGTAAGGCTATTCTGATCTCTCTGGGATTCTTGGGAGAGTTGGTGTGCTCTTGAAATCGTAATGAGGAGAGCTCATGTATTGCGGA
>Ga0302271_10001574_pt1 | contig 21757 bp, 18 predicted proteins | sample III_Bog_N1_1_FD_198767 | JGI IMG/M metagenome (GOLD analysis project Ga0302271, IMG submission 198767) | Peat permafrost microbial communities from Stordalen Mire near Abisko, Sweden - III_Bog_N1_1 | ecosystem: Environmental > Terrestrial > Soil > Wetlands > Peat | place: Sweden: Abisko... | reverse complement strand
CAGAAGCAAAAATAATAAGGAAAAACTTGAACAAAAACACATTCTAGGTATCAAGAAGAGGGCCATCATAGGCATCTACCATAAAGAGCTTGGTTGTTCGACAAAATGACTACACTTCTGAATGAATGCTAGTAATAATATTGACAACTTTTACAGTTAAATTTACAAATATTTTTTACAAAGGTCATGCAAAATGAAGTTCGAGTCATCAGATCAGCTTCAAAATCACTTGCGAAAGGTATGAAGATATTAGAACAGCAAGTGCTAATTTATTGATAAGTTCTGCTAAGGAAGCGATTACGCAGATTTATTTAAGCTGGAGCAAAAGTATCAAGATGAACTCAGAAACTAGAAACAAAGTCAAGGAGCATTCACAGGATAAGATTATTAGCAATTCCTTTCTCGACAATCTGAGAAGTAAAAAAGTCAACCAAAAAATGAGAATCAAATGAGTGTCTAAGACTTGAAGGATAAGCTGAAAGATCAGGATTAGGAGTTCAAAAGGATAGAAAAAACTGAAATGCGCAAATAAGATGATTTGTTGGATAGTGAAATCAATAAATTGAAGGAGGAAAGACAATAAATAAGACTCAAGAAAAAGGAAGACGAGAATGTTTTGCAGGATTTGCTTTATGAGCTAGAACAACGCAAAGAAAAGGAAATAAGAGCTCGGATTGAAAAAGATTAGATAAGAAGAGCATTAGTTGATTTAGAAAAGGCTAAGTTAACTGCTGTTGGGTAAGAAAAAAAGAGAGAACTTGAAAAGTTGATTAATGAGCGAGAAGCCCTAAGCTTAAAAGAGAAAGAATTGGTGGGAGATATCGAGAATCTTGAATCTAACTCCAAAAACCTTGAGATAATGAGGCAGGAAGAGATGCAGCGCATGCAAAAGGTTTGTTTATTTCAAGAAATTTAGTGTTTTCTAACAATTAACACGATTTTAAGGTCGTTGATGGTTTGCAATTCTCCAAAAAAGAAAACAATAAAGTAAATGAAAAGATGATTGAAGAAAAAGCTGACAGAATGGCTCAACTAAAGCTACGGAGAGAGCAGTTAGAGAATGAACGGGTTAGAATTATGAATAATCTTGATAAACTTAAAGCCGGAGAAACCAAGGGAATAGTAGGTGGAGGCATTAACATGGGTCTAGTCACTGCCAAAAATATTCTTGGAGATATGCGCGATTTAGCTAATTATAATGTGCCTGGAATGAGAGAGAAAGTTAGAGCTGAAGAAGACAGGATAAAGTAAATGAAGAATGACAATATGGGCATGTACAAGCGTGAGTTTATGCCCTACGATGGGGACGAAGTATTTGGTAAATACTTTTACTTTAAATTGTAAGTAATGTATTCTGATATTTTAATTTGAAAAGCCAGACAAGGAGAGGGAAGCAATTTCCCTAATAAAGTGCAAGATTACTACAACAATTTCGCAAGCAAATCGGAAAACAATCCTGGAAGACTTAATGCTTTTCGATAAAATATTGAGGGAATTGCTAGTAAGGAGATAATAAGCAAGAAATACATGTTTTTTATTGATTGACATTTTGAATCAGATAATGCACGAAACGATATCTCTTAGTATGCAGACAATAAGATTATGGACCTAGGCATTATTAAGCAAGATTATGCAAAGTCTGGAGGAACTGACCCTCATGTCTTAGAAAGCATGCAAAATCTTGAACGTTTCTATGGAGGAGCAAGGGATAAAGGAAATCAAGGATTTAAGCCCCAATCAGCTGCAGCAGCATCTTTCCCAACAGGAGCATTTCCTCCTTAAGGATAAACAGGCCCACTTATGAGTTAAATTAATTATATTTCTCCTAATGGGAATGGTCCACCTGATTCCATCGATTAGATGATTAATAACAAACAATTCGAAAACGACAGGCTCAGATAGCAGATAAGCATGGTTAGAAATGGCCAAGCACCTCCATCCATGCTTCCGTAAAGCTAATCGATGATTTAAATAGGCTCTGGTCCAAATGGGTAAGCACCAATCATAGGACCAAATGGATAGGTTGTTGAAAATGGTCTTCCAAATCCATTTTCAATGTTTACTCAAAACAATGAATACTTTTTACATAATGAAGTCCGTTCTGTTGACCTTGATAAAGAAGAAAGATAGCTTCTCAATATTACTTAGTAAGAGGTAGATACTCTGAGAGTTCTCTCAAGAATTCCTGTTGGAACTGAATTATACAGGTATATTCAAACTAATAAATAAAGATAAATCCTTAATAACTATTTCAAATAATTCTAATTATTATTAGATTTAAAATGGAGCAATATAAGTAGCTTTCAACAACGAGAGCTGAAATTGAGAAGATAGTCTAGGAATAAAGACTCGCGAAGATGAGGAGAAAATTTGAGATGCAAAGAAAGTATCTTGATAGAAGATTTGATAATTAAAGGTAATTAGCTCATTTAATCTATTTGCTCCGTTAATATTTGTATTTATTTAGATGGATTGATGATCAGAGAAGATGGATTCTTGCTGCTCGTCTTAGAAAGGAAGGAGATGCTTAAGCAGGAGGGCCAAAGGAGTACGATGCGAATCAAGGTTTTATTGTGCATTGGGATTACAAACTAGGACTTCCAAAACGAACTTAGCTGTCTTAAGTTGTATTTGGCATTTACAATAGAAACGAAACATTATTCCAGCCAAAGCTTGTGGATCCTCATGACACAGAAGTTGAAAGTGCCTAAACAGTGCGGTGCATAATAGGAGAGTCAAACTAAATCTATGACATCCCTGCTGATCCAGACACTCTTATGATTATGGAAGTTCAATTTCCTATTTCTAAAAATCTTTAGGATAATATTGGAAGGACAGATACGTTTGGCTGGACGCAGGTGGACTTGTTTGACTTTAAAAGACAGCTTAAGTAAGTATTGGTTGGATTATGTTTATTTGAATGTTTTCTTTGTTATCTGATATAGACGAGGAAAGTTTAAGTGTCCAATCTACTACGGTCCGACAGATGTAAATATTTCTATTCCAGAAATCAAAAACTTAGAGCCTATTCCAGGAGCTTGGATATATTTCAGGATTGCATTTCCAAATGATCCTGAATATGGACAGGTTTCTTCTCTCTACCCTGATCACACAATGCATGAATATATTATTCCTCAAATTCATCTTCGCAATGTCAATGGTGCACGTCAAGAAATTCTAGACATCGAAGATGATCCTGAGCCACTCCCAAACATAACCTACATGTAGCCTCCTGCTTAGCAACAGCCAGGACCTAGAAGGAGACCTTAAGATGCAGAACCTGACCCACCACCACAGCTGGAATACTTTGTTCCTAGACCAAAAACAGATGATGGAGGAAATAAAGATGATCAAGATCTTGATGATCTAGCAGGCGGATTAGCAGTCACTGTTAACTATGTAAGACATCGCTGTTAAAATTAATATCTGAAAATCAATTATTTTTTAAGGTAATGAACCATGTTGCACGTTCGCATTGCAGAGTCTAAATAAGACTGCTAGAAGGCAAGAATGTGATTACAGACGAGAATGGGTTAGCTTGCGATTTCAACACTTCAACCCACAATCCCCTCAACAATAAAATCAAATTTAATTTGCCTTAAAACTAAATCATAGACAATGAAGTTCAAAATCCTCATCTGGATAACATGAACAATAAAGAGTAAGGCTAAGATATTCGCTTCCAAGAGAGATATCGTTTCTACAGAAATGTACTCCGTCTGTATAAACAAAATAAAAAGGATCTTTGGTTGGATATCAAATTGCTCGAAAAGCCTGAGCCTATTGAGTTACAAGACAAGAAACTGATAGACACAAGTCTGAACTACGGAGGATTAGAGTTCTAACCTGTCGGATGGAATCTCTTTAAGATTATGGAAGACGGCAAACTCAAAGAAAGAGAGCACAAAATAAAGTTGTATTAGATGCCATAGCTTATGCCTCCTAACGTGGACTACAGCAGAGCAAAGGAACTGTCAGCAAAAACACAAATTGTAATTAATCTTGAGCGTATTCCATATAATGAGAAAGATCTCCGCAGAGCCAGAGATGCAAAGAAAAAGAGAAAGAGACCAGATTAAGAGTAACAAATATTTCTTTTCTTCTCTTATCTTTAGATAGATTGTTTCTCAATGATTTCTTGAACTGATATTTTTTGATTAGTACATCATATGGAGCAGACACCTCAATGACGAAGAACAGAGGAAATACTGCAAACAATAATCAAAACGCCTTCATCGAAAATGTTGAGTAGCAGTGGAATTCATAGTCAATTTACACTCGTAACATGGGAGTTGATGTGTACGTGGATGGCATGCGATTCTTACCTGACAGAGTTACTGTGACAAAGATACTAATGGATGTTGTCAACAATTAATTTTAGGAAGTCTTCAAGTAAGAATCTTGCTAGCCTAATCTCACATCCACCTAATACTAGCCAGTCTATGAATATAGGAGAGAATTAAGGAAAGAGTACATTGATCCAACCAGCATTATTCTCTTTACAATAATCACTTACGATAGTACTGTCAAAGTCACAAAGCGTGTTGGTTATGCTGGCATTCCTCTGTTCATTAATCCTTATACCAAAGAATAGCCCTCAGAAAGAGATGAAAATGTAAAAATTAACTGCTTTTTAAACTGAATAATAACAAATTATGATTTTAGGACTTCTGCATTTTCGAAGGATGCTACTAATTGCCTATTATTTGCTAAGAAATAGATAGAAACAGTATGCCTTTCAATCTTAAATCGCTGTAAATAAATGAAACTCTTAACATAATTGTCTGATTTCGTTTTTAAGAATATTAATCTTACCAGTGATTTTATGATTAACTTGATTTTTATGATTGATTTGCTTAAAAAAAGGGATAAACTAGAGAAAATACCTTGTGCAACTCTTCTGGTTAGAATAAGAAAGGCTGCTTTGTCTGATGATGGAAGAAGATCTCTATCAATAAAGGAATTTGAAGAGAAAGATTGGATCAAGAAGGGGTTATTTGAACCTAGACCAAGTTACAGCCAAGCAGTTTATAACACTCAATTCATTCAACTCACTGAACCTGAATCTGGACTTTTTGTGTCCAGAAAAGCAAGAGTTGATCAAAATGTCGAGGAACTAATTTATCTTATCGATAAAAATCTTGTAAAATTCACATTGAATTGGAAATCTAACACTTAATTTTGAGCATTTTAGTTTCCTTTTTTGAAAATAAACGACTTGTATTTGTTGTAAAGAAAAAAGGAGGATTGAAGCAGTTCTTGGATGAGAAACTTGTCTACACTCCTGGTATCAGCATCATTGATATGATGTACTTTGCAAAATATGACTCAAAAGTAGGGTTTAAATTTGCACTTGATGGTATTCACATGGTACCGAACTCAAAATGGATTTATGCTGGCCTTGTCTCATTGAATCCTCCAGGAGAATTTTATCCAGAAGGATAAATTGATTCTCCTATTGGTGAACGTGTCACTCTTTTCAGCGATCTTAACTTGGGATCTCCTGCAGAATCTCCTAAATTTAGATCTGAATTCGTCTACTATCGCAACTAACCCTTCAACAGGTAAAATAGAAAATTCTTTTAATCTAAAGTAATGTATTTTATCAACAATTTCAAGGTACTTATCAATGATTGTAGATATCAAAGCAATATCAGCTACTACAAGTGATAAAAAAACATAAAGTGTTGGCTGGACGATGGTTCCACTTTTTAGTCCAGACGGATATGCCCTATCAAAAGCTTTTTAGATTCCTCTAATAAAGGGACCTGTAGATCCAGCTATTGTTAAGCAAATGGAAAAGCGAGATCCATGGGAACTTATTCCAGAATTGATGAACGATCCAAAAACAAAAGCGACAATAAAATATGCCCAGTACACTTCAATTATCGTTAGAGTAGTCGACGCATAGAGAGAGGTACTTTTTCAAATTAGTTATATTTTATTCTAACTGTTATTAATAAACAAAGGGTCATTTTAAGAATTCTTACGACATTGACAACTTCGATTATCGCTACCTCCCTAATCCCAAAAAGGATTGGTCATACATCCCAGCCTCAGAATTTTAACTCAAAAACAGCAAGAAAATATATTAGAACTTTTCATAGTTCAAAGGTATCCCGAACAAGGTTGAAGAAGATAAGTTTAATAAATCATCCCAATACGATTTTGCATCTTCGTTTGGTCTCAACTAGTATATCGATGGATCGTGACCGAATTACTTGTTTTTGCATAATTTGTTGAGATTTTGCACAAATTCATTTGAACAGTAAAGAGTTTACATTAGATAAAACAATATTTGTTCACATAATTTTGATATTTTTTCCCAAGAGAGAATCAAAGTAATTGATAAATTCTAAGGCTGGCTTAATATACCATCTTTATGGTTAAATCAGCCCTTCAAACCAGCCAATGTGACCTCCTTTAAAAAACAAAATCAACAAATAATAGAAGATAATATAAATAATAAATTCTACCTGTGTTTGTGACAACCATAATTAGATTGGGATTAAGCTTTATTTCGTCTGCTGGAAGAACTAAATCAGAAATTACAGGATCATCTCTAGACTAAAGAAATAAGACTGGTATTTTAATGTCTTGAATTTCATGGATACTTTAGTCAAAACAAAATAAATAATAAGCATACCAATACTATTTGTGTTATTCTTTACCAGCTGATTCCTTTATAGTACTCTCTAGATGAAGGATATCCAAGGCAAACAGATGTGAAATAGCGATCAAGTTCATTGCAATTTTTTGAGGACAACACTTAATTAAAATCATAGGACAAATGGGCAGGCTTATTTTTCTCAAATATTTCTCGATTCGTTCGTAAGACTTTCATCCTTGATTTCATGAGAAAGTCATCAATACCCTTAGGAAGGAGTCGAGATGTTAGATCAAAATCCCATGGATTGGAAACACAAACTGCTGCTGAAAAAATATTCTCAGAATGATATAATCCAAGGTACTTTGTCAGAGTATTTGCTCCAAAGGAATGGCCGATTGCATAAAAGACATAATCCTTATGTTGTTCTTTAATAAATTTTAAAATGAGTCTTTTATCACCAACGAAAGTAAAATTGCCATTAGTAGGCAAGCTGATCCCTCTGCCATTATCTCTGTTTGTGTAAAGTCTGTCATTTAACAAGCATACTTCAAATCCATCTTTGTAGCATCTCGCGAGAATATTGCTATTCAAAATTAAAATTGTATTAAATGTAGAGTGAATTGTTAAGAGATTTCAATGAAAATAAAGTAGCATACATGATATAAGGTTAATCGATTGGTGAGCTCAACCCAGGAAATACACAAATAAGTTTATTTTTCTTGATAATTCTTTGAGAATGAGGTTCGTCCATATAAGCCCAGTCTAAAAATAGCAACAAAATAATGTTAGTAATGTTGTTGATGCTTAAACTACATTCTACCAATTCCGAATTCTCCGTATCCACAAAATGAAATATATTCCTTCTTGAATTTTACTTCCTCGTCTATATGCGTCGATTTAGATCCAAACAAAGCCTACAAGACTCCAAGGCTCAGATAAGGAGTTGGAAAGAACCTACCCTTATTGAGGCTTGGACATTTTTAAATCACATTCTTGTTTTTCTTGTTTCCATCGCAGATAATCTCAAACTTAGACATTAATTAGGGTCTTAATTTTAAGATGAGCAGAAAAGCTAATATGAAGAGACCTTGGCAGAAACAAAAAAAGAAATTCACCATTTTATAATTTTAAACTAATGTCGTTGTTGTACCAATTTCTTCAATAAGTTCCATGTAGCTGTTTAGTTGAATCTTAATATTTAAAAAAAGTGTTACTTCCCACTAAATTGAATAATTCAATTAATAATATTCTTTTCTTTTCTAATTCATCAAGTAATGGACACATATGATAACAACATTAACAATACAAATAATAATTGATTTTGATTTTATTGTGAAACGGAAAATTGAAGGGATGTCATATGAATGAAATAGGACACAATTCTGTTGTGAAATCGATGATAGAAATAGCATCATCTTTATCTTTATCAAATCTTGTTAAGATATGGCTAGCGTCTTATCTGTTTGCAGCTAAACCTTCAGTCAGAAGGAACTTTTAAACCTAAAAAAATAATTTTTAAAACAAATATTGTTTATTATAATTATTAAATACTTCGACGAGGCTGATGAATCCATTGGTTGACTAGTTAAGGATATCGAATGCCTATTCACAATTCCAAGATTTATCTTAAAATATGGATTGTCTGATAACTTCAAGTTAGTATTCCACAGAGATGTGCTCGATTATCAGTCTTGTGAACAGTTTTAACGTTTCTCTACAAAATGCCTACAAATATTTTTTAATAAAAGCAGCCATATTAAAGAGTCAACTTACCTCTTCAACAGGATTAATACCAGAACCAGCTCTTGCATCAATAATTCTTTGATGTTCTTCGTCTATTGGCAGAATGGCTTCCCTCAAATCAGAAAAACTAAGAAACAAAATGGCCATTTAGTCAAACAATCAAATTATATTTTATTGTTACCAAATGGTTCCTTATTTGAGAGAATCAAATCTTTTAATGAAGTAAGTGATTTCCTTCATAGAAACAGCAATATTTTGACTAGCAAGAAAACTTTGAATGTTGAAAGCAGTCAGAATTCCTGATTAGGATCTATCCATTAATTTAAACGCATCGAATAAGTTAAAATCGGGCATTCTAATGGCAAGTTATTTGGCACTTTCGAGCTTCTAGTTGCAGCGAATAATTGCACTGAAATATTCTTAAATCTGATGAGATACTTAGTTTGCTTGCTTTTTCTGTGAACTCTTTCTATTTGAGTTTGCATTCCTTTTCTTCTCACTTTAAATCACAATGCTTTCATCTGGCAGTGTTTTAGCATATCTCTCATTGCTAGTTTTTCTTTAAATTTGTATTTTTTAAGGAGTTTCTGTTTTATCTAAGGTTAAATATGATCTCGACAATTTGGATGAACTATCTTCCCTATTGGATCTGTCCTTGCTTTCCGCTGTTTAATCTATATTTTGCTAGACTTTCTTGTTAGAAAGCAGCTATAATTGTTTCTTATTAATGCTCTTCTTATCACTTGAAGCACTTCTTTTCCAGCTTAAATCTTTTGATTGTGAACCTATTTTTTTAGGAGAAGCCGACCTTTCATGTTCAACTTTGTTTGTAGCTAATTATCCTCTAATGTCTTATTTAAATTGCAGAAGAGTTTGCTTTTTTGAAGAATCATTGTTTGCTGTAATAACTTTAAATGGAGAGACAGCAGACTATTTTAAGGGAGATTTCTTATCTGAAGATAAAGATTAGCGGGATTTACTCTACCTTCCTGATAGAGGTTACTTTTATGCGCTATCTCTTTTAACAGAATTCAACTATTTGGAATGAGAAGAGTCTCTTTAAATAGAAGATTATTATTTTGGAGGAGTGGGTTAAATAAGTTTTTATTGTATTTACTTCTTAAATCCCTCACCTGAGCCTTAATTTCTGGAGATATTTTATTATTTTTTTGTAGAATTAAATGGACTCGAGGTGGTTCTGTTCTTTCCGCTTGTGCTTCTAGATACTTATGTGGGAATATCAAAAGCCATTCCACCTTTATTATATTTTTGAGGAGTAAATGCCATGCTCGGAATAGGAGATTAATCGTGACTATTAATTCTCGAGCGATTGGCAGGTTGAACTCCAGAGTTATTGAAACTTTGATTCGTCTAAGGAGTGTATTATTCTTATTTTAATGGCTGTGCTTTTTATGTTTTTTGGTTAATTTTTTAATGACGATAAGCTGCAACATCAATGACATGGATAAAATCTTCTAATGCTAAACTATTAGAGGAATTATTAGAGATATGCTAAGTTCGTCTGAAAAAGCCAGTTATCTCATCAGGAAATATCTACTATTAATTATTTCTAAAGAATGTTTAGAGATCGGATTCAGTTAATAACCCATTTTATGAGGTGCTAATTGCATAAAAACAATCTGTTAAAAAGCTAATTGGTGTCTCTCCAGGCTTTACAGTGCTCAGGAATTGGTATTTTTATTGCTCAATTTTCTACTCTCCCTGTACTTCCCTGTGATTATCAGTATTTTAACAAAATAGAATTTAAGATTAATACTATTTTACCAATCTATTAGTTTGATGAGAGTATATTCAATTTCATCACTAATTCTTTCATCAGGCAGCAGAGCTCTTGATTCTCTTTGAAGAGTCTCATATCGCAATTAAGGATTGTCTTAAGGGAGAACTGCATCGAGAAACCTATAAACCAAAAACTGTTATTGAAAGTCAGAAGCATATTAGGAGTACTCATGAAAGGAAAGCTCTGAGTCTCTATCATTATCATGAAGCTCAATGAACAGTTGGCAGACAGAGAGTGTGAGAATGGAGTTGTTGGAAATCGAGAAGTACTTAAAATCATAAGGACTCAAGTTATTAACTTGCCTTGTGTCAAGACGAGTGAAAACTGTGTAAGGAGCAAATTATAGATATTCACATAGCAGCTGTCTGACTGCTTCCATCTTCTTTTCTTGCCTGCCAATTCCTAAAATAATCTCGCATAGCTAATCTCTTTGCTGCCGATTGACCATTTTACAATTCTAACTGAAAATCCTCTAATTCTTGTTTCTTGATCACTTTAAATTTTTGGCGGAAACAAGAGATTATTCTGAGCCAAACAAATTAACATTCAGATAATTAATTGTATCAGCCAACGATTATTTTATTGGATCTCAGCATATTATTATTAATTATGTTTATTGCTCTCTCCTTCTTTTCAATATCTCTTCATTGTTACATTCCTCATCCTAATTTAATCATGATTTACTGATATTTTGTGTAAAAAGGGCATTCAATTAAAGAACCTTTTTTTGTTGCTAATATTTCTTATTTTCAAAATGATTCTTCTATGAGTATTTGAGTATTTACTATTCTTTATGCTTTTTATGGAAGAAAACTAATGTTCTAGGGATATTATGTCAATCAAAATTAAATAAGATTTAGGGAGATCTATTAAATAGGCTTACTGATGGGCAACAGGTAAAAGGCTCAAAGGAATAAGTTCTATCAACAAAAGCAACAACAATTACTCTCAACTATCAAAGATTCTACATCTTTTTGTGAACCTTCTATTCTGGGAGGTGATTTAACTTAAAAAGAGCAGACCAACTTAGCTTAACGCCAAAGCTTTTTAGGAACAGAGTGGGTTGAATAAGCATTTATTTAAATCAGGGAAGACATAACAAGGCGAATTTCAACAGGAGATGTTTAGTTGAAGCCACCAAAAGATGTCCAAAGTGAGAGCTAGTCTTTCATAAAAGACGATACAATAGTATCTTAATTTCAGCAGCTTGTAGCTTCTCATCTCGATATTTACGAGCAAGGCATTAAAAAAATGATAACTCAATACAATCAAGAGATGAAAATGGAACAAATCACTAAAAAATAATGGGATGAATTCTGCTCATCCCTCGAAAAAGCCAGCTTTATTCGCAGAAAGAGAAACACTTCTAATAAATCCAATGCGTTTTCTTACTAATAATACGGGTAGTCAATCATGAGCGAAGCAGGTGGAAAGTTCTTTTCTAGTGTTTCCTGTGAGAACTTATCGCAATATTAGTCGCAAAATAAAAGTATTCCTAATATTAAGTAAATGACTCCAGAAGATATTGCCGTAAAGAGAGAAATAAGGGGTTTTCGTTTATTTCTGATGGCTTCTCAGGAAAGCTTTGTGCTATTCCAGCGAGTTATCGATGAGTTCTGCAAACTCTTTAAGGAAATATACGGAGAAGATGAAATGAAAGTTTAAAAATAATTCATCGCTGATCCTTGGCAAATGGAGAAACGAATAGAAATGGATATTTTCTTTATTATTAGCTTGAATGAGTGTTTCGTTGGAGAGATGATGAATCTTTATTGTAGAGAAGGAAACATTTCTGTTGAGCAAAAAGCATCGTTAATGCACTGTATCGAAGGAGAGAGCAAGACACTGCCAATTATTAACATGCTGTTTGTCTCCATGAAACCTGTGTTTAATCGCATCAGATTTATGCTGAAATCGACTGATTAGATCTATAAAAGAGAGCGTCTTTTACCTCCTAAACACATATCTGAAGTTATCCAAAAGAAACATCTGCAGATGCTGAATATTTAGAATCCGTACTCTCAATCAATCACTCAGTTCAAAAACTTTATTCCCTTATTTAACAAGAATCCCTTCAATGCTGTTCAATCTATCAAATCAGCCATTAAGCCGCTAATATTCAAAGAAGTTGAAGAATACAAGTAGTCCTAGATCTCTAACAGTCTCCTCGGTTAAAGCCAAGATCAACAAAGTCGTCCTAAAGGTAACTAAACCTCTTAAGAATATGAAGAGTTTTAGCTGTCTACAGATGGAACAGAATCAACTTTAACTTAAAAAATACAATCAAATTAACTCTCCTTGGCTGAAGCAAGCAGAAATAACTAAACTGAGCAGTTAAATTAAGGTCTTGGAGCTGACGAATTACTACCAATCTATACTTTTATAATAATACAGGCCGAAAGTGAGGTTTAATCTACCCTGTACTTCGACCTTAAAATATTCAACATCGTGTTCTCTGAAGTTTAAGATCGAGTGTCTTCTTTTAGCGAACACATATTCAACGCAACTAATCTACTTTAGTCATATTTTAACATATTTACTGAGCGCACTCATTGACCAATCTAATCCACCTTATTTACTCATTTCTATCTTCCTTCTTAACAAAATAGCTGTTTCTTCCCAATGAATGTATCCAATATTTTCAATGAAAATGCCATTGTTTAACATAATAATCACAACACAGACATCAAAATGCAATGCTATCATATTTAACTTTGAGGAAATCAATGAATTCTTGCAAGCATATTTCAATATCTTCGTTGATGATCAACTAGAAGAATCCTGCTTTTCTACTCTCATCTATTTCTTTGATCGCTATTTTGAGTCTTTCTCCAATCTCTTCCTCGTTCAGAGTTTTTAACCTAAAAATGGTGCCGATCAAATAACAGAAATACATAACTATCTTCTTTACGTAGAATATTTTGATTTCATTCTCTTCTCCAGTTCTTCCAGAGCAGAATTCAAGAAGATGAAATTCCAATCTGGATGATCTTTGTGGATACTCATAGCCCCCTGCACATCCATTTCAATAATCGCAACCTTTAAATCCAAGAGTCAGTCAAGAAGCTAGATTAATTCGATATGATACCTTGCAAGATTGAATAATCGACTCTAGTTTTCCTTTGTGTGTTCCATAGTAGTGGCCTGCATATGTTGAATAATGAAAAAAGGACTACTTTTGAATTTCCTGCAAATTTCAATTCATCCAGTTAGATTCATTAATAAAAAATATTCAAAATGTACTTTTTCAAATTCTTCTTTCGAAACAAAGAAGTATTCAACTCCATGTGTTTCATTGGGCTGTGCATTCCTAGTTGTGTAACCGATGGATTTCTAAAAATGTTCAGGGTATTTCTGCAAAATCATGTTGATTATTGTTCCCTGATATTACGAATGAGTTATGAAAAAGACTAACCACATCAAAGACAAAGACTACCTTGCCAGAACCTGATGGTCCTGAGATGATTAGTGGATTCAACAGTACTTTATCTTTTTCGATGTTGTAGTACGAAAAGTATTACTGAGCATAGTCATAAATATTACTGGGCTTTTCCAGCATGACAGTTGAGAGAAAGTCATTCAAAATTTCACGAAGTTCAGGATGTTTAGCGATATAATTAGAGTGTTCCTTTTTGATCTCAGCTTTAACATCATTAAAGTATGTGCGCAACTCTGAATCGAATCCCTAACTATTCATTTTCTTAGTAGCTTGGAGTCTTACTTGTAGAAAATCTTATTTGTTTTAAAAGATAGCAAATTGATTTCGGAGGGATCTTGTTTGAAGCTTAAAATTATTTAATTATTTAGGTAGAGTTACAAAAAACTAAGGTGATCCTGAGAATAATATGATATTTCAAGTACCAAAGCAGCTGATAATTAAAAAGAGATATTCAAAATCAATCGATCATAAATTAAGAAATTCAATTGATTTTGTACCCAACTTCTTTTCGAAGAGGCAAGAAATTGTTCAGCTAATCAAAAGAAGCAAAAGAGTTTGCGAACAGAAAAAACGATATTTATTGAAGATTTAAAGCTAAAGATCTCATTTTTAGTCTCTGTAAAACAACGTTGAACTCAAGAAATGAGTGGGATTAGAAGTGTTGGTGCCTCTCCAACTAGGTTCTTAAACGAAGAATCCAACTCACTTTTCAAGAAGTAAGTGCAAATACATCATTTTTATTTGTTCATTTATTTTCAAAATGCGAAAATCCTCTTCTTAATAGACTCGCTCTTAAAGCTAGCACCAATCCTCTTAGAAATTCAATAGACAAAGAAGGGACTCAAAAAATATAATCAGGAGCTGAATTGAAATCTAATAGAAGCAAAGCTGCTGACTTAGCTGCGACTTTCAGTAGCAGTAGTGGTAGCAGAAGGGAATGGGAGAGAGATTTGCCAAGAATGATAAGCGGAGAAAGTCCTAGAATTATATTGAATAGTGAGAGAAGCCCTAGAGTGCTTGGAGAAATGTCAGCTTAAGAAAGAGGAAGTAGAACTAATCTCAAGACTGAACGACTTCAATAAGAGAGTAGTTGCAAGCAATTTAAGAATGATATTGCAAAGAAAAAGATTGAATATTTTACTGCTTCAGCCAGAAATTTCATGTAATCTGCTCTCAATTTGAAAAAGCTAGTTCAACATTAGAAATCAAATGAAGTTGCGTATGCTCTGAATATCTTCTAAATAGATCTAGATAACATGGAGAAGTCATTAAGGCACTTGGTAAGATGATTGCATTATTAAGAACACAACCTAATTTATTATGATTGTTCGTATAGGAGTCAGAGGCTGGAAGTTTAACAACTTAAACACTTTTGATAAATGGTAGAGCACATGAGTCTGGAGTTGGATAGATAATTGATTCACTGCGAAAGGAAAATGATGAACTACAGTGTAAAATGCTGAACAAGCACCCTGCTTAGAATATTAGATAGGACTATGAATTGGCAAAGAGATATGAAGAAGAGCTATATATACTAAAAGAACGAGCAGACAAAGCAGAAAGATAGCTATTCAAATAAGAACGAAAGTGCTAAGATAGAAAGGAATGCATTCAAAAGCTATATAATTTAGTGGAGGAAAAGGAAAAGGAATAAGATGAAGTATAAGAAAGATTAGAAGTGCTGCAAAATTAGCTGCAAATACTTGGGTAGCAAGCAAAATAAAGTGAAATGAAAGCAGATCTACTTGAGAAATAGCTATTTGATACTCAATAGTTGAATACAGAATTGCATTTGCAAGTAAGATATTATTCGATTATTTAGATCTATTATGCCCTGAAGGTAATCAAATGACAATTTATTATTTATTAAATTTAAATCTAGAGAAAATCAAAGGAAGAAAGCATGGAGGAATTGAGAAGTTAAATCATCGATACACAAACTAAGCTCAAAGTATAGTGTAGAGAGGATAATCCATCGATTATTACAAGGTGGAGAGCTATTAGAGATGCTCTCACAGATAGATAAAAGATAGTTTCAATGCAGAAAGAAGAACTTGAAGCTGAACTAAGGAATCTCAGAGAAGAATTATTGAGAGAGAAAGAGAGAGCCAGAAGTCAAGAGGAGCGTATCACTGGGTACATTACACAAATCAAAAGAGAAGCCTAAAGAGAAAGAGAATTAGACGAGATACGTTTCTCTAAGGATCAACTTGAAAAAAGAGCACAAGAAGCTGACAGTCATTATTAGCATATGCTCAAAAAACTAGAGGAAGAGTTGAAAAAAGTAACTGAAGAGAGTCACTTTTTAAGAATGGAATCGATTCAATTAAAGGAGAGAATGGATTCAGAAAGAATAGAATAGCAATGTACAGAGGAAAGAAAGAATGCTGAGTGCTAACTGTCATGGGAGAGGAGATTATAACAATGCTCCGAAGAATGGGGGAAGCAAGTAGAGGAAAGAGAGAGTGCTATTGCTCAAAAGAAAAAAGAAGCAGATATTGTGGCAAGATAGCTAGTGCAGAGTGAAAGAAGGAGAGTAGAAGCTGAAGAGAGGATTGAAGCTAAAATTGCTGAATAGGAAAGAAGAGAACAAGAATTTGAGAGTATTTCACAAGAAATGAAGAGAAAAGAAAAATAACTCTAAGAAGAACTGGCTGAAAAGAAGGCAGCATTGAAGGCACAACAATTAGCAACTCAGGAGGCTTTAGAAGAGTTATCTCTAAGAAAAAATGCAGGATAATAGCTATCTGCGTAGGAGTAGCAAGACAAAGAACGAATCACTGCATTAAAGACTAGAATTGTCAATTACGAACAAGATATTGCTGATTTGAAGAGAGATAAAGACGATCTCAAAGAGAGAATCAATGCGTTAGATGCAAGCTGCGTGGAAACTAAAAGAATTCTATCAAAGACTTAGGAAGATCTTAAGAATGCTTAGGAATTAAGGTAATAAGTGCAGTTGAATTCTCAGAATGATTCCAGCAAAGCTAAAAAGTAAATCGAAGGAATGAAAACAGAATTGATTGAAGCTGAAAATACTATTAAACTCAAAGAAGCTGCATATCAGACGAGCAAAGCTGAACTTGTAGAAGCAAGGAATGCTATTCAATCAATGAAGCTAGAGAGTCTCAAAGTAAGTCATAAGGTTTAGTAATAAGAAGATGAAATTGTGGCTGCTAAAGAACTGATTAAAGAGCAAGCAAAGAAGATAGAAGAAAGATAAAAATAACTAGAAGAAGCAAGAGGAGCAAGAGCTGCTTCAGAAGAATAACTCAAAAGAAGAGAGAAAGAGTTACTCAATGAGCTTAAAGCAGTTAGTAATTAACTCGCAGTTGCATTGAAAGAAGCTTCCTAGGCTAAAGCATAGATAGATGAAACAAAAGAAGAGCTTGTAATCATTAGCACATAGTCTAAAGAAAAGGAGATGCTCTTAGAGTAGTAATTAGCTAAAGCAAAGGATAGTCTAGCATACAAGCAAGTTTAAATCGAATAATTGATTGATACTTCTGCAGCATTAGAGAATGAACTGTTGTAAGCTGGAGAGATTGGAGACAAATTGAGGAAAGAGGTGGTTATGCTCAATAACTAAATTAATAACATGCATTCAACGAACTCTGAGTTACAGAGTATTGTAGAAGACTTAAACAAAAACAATGCTGAAGCAAAGGATATTCACACAGAAGCATTTTTGTAAGCCTAACGAGTAGAGATGAACAGAGTCGTTCTACAAAAGGAAGAGGAATGCCTTAAACTCTAAAGAAGTCTGCTTGAATCAGAGACAACTGCTGACAATACCCGTCGTGCTCTTGAGGATGTTGAGAGATAATCTAAACTTTAGAATATGAGACTGAATGATTAATTGGCTAGAATAGCTAGTTTAGAAGATTAGCTCAGCACAGCTAGTGATAAGATTAAAAAGGCTGCTGATTTAGAAAGAAGAAATGCTCTTGAATAGACAAATCTTAAGGACACTAATAGCAAGCTAAATAATCAAATTGATACCTTGGAATAGGACTTACAAACAGAACAGAAAACTAATACAGAATATAAAGTATTGAATGATGAGCTACTTGAAAAAAGCAGAATTGCTCAAAGGGAAGTAGAGTAGCTTACTTAATAGTTAAATGAATTCAAAGCCTAAAATGCGAATTTAGAACAGAGAATTCAATAGGTAAATACATCAAAAGAAACACTTTCTAGAGAAAATTTAGAACTAAAAGAGTAGAAAGTGTAAACAGAAATGCAGCTGCAAAAAGTATAAAACACAAATGAAAGGATCACAGAGAGAATTACAAAGATGGAAGATGAAAATAAGGAACTAAAGATTAATAAGTTTTCTTTAGAAGAAGAGACTTCTGATCTGAAAGAATAGCTAAGAGAACGAGAAACAGAGAGCTAGTAGCTAATAAGCTAGCAAGAGAAAATAATAGAAAGGCTTAAGAGTTCTCTTGAAAACTTAAATAATTCTAAAAAAGCTAAACAAGACTTAGTTGGAGAGCAAGGGGATACTCATTATCAGGAACTACTCAAAGCTTAAGAAGAGTTAGAAAAGTAAATTAGAGAAAATAAATAACTGTCTGATGGCTTAGCTGCATCAGAGGCTAAGCTCTTAGCTGTCTAAAAGAAAATCTAATATCTAGAGGAAGAAAATGAAGCATAAAAGAAGACTATTAGCTAAGAGAGAGCAGATAAAGTTAAATGTGAAGATCAATTGAGAGATCTAACTGCTTAGAGTGCTGTTCTGTCAGAGAAAGAAAGGGCTTAAAGAGAGGAGCTAGCTAAGTTGAGGGAGAGTATGATAGTCTTGTCGAAAGAAAAGAACTAGCTTGCAATTGAATTAGAGGTAGTCAGCTCAACAAGTAAGGCTAAGGAAACAGAAAGAGACCTTGAGGTGGCTGAAATGACTAGAGAACTATCCCGATCAACAAGATAACTGGAAGAGAAAAAAGCTGATTCAGTGCGCCTTTTACAAAGTCTAAAAGAATAAAAAGAACTGCATGAATCTGTATTGGACAAGTTGAATAAGACTGCATCTGAGTCTTAGTTCTTACAAGAAATCTCGCAAGCAGAATAAGACAAAAAGAGAGAACTATTAGATAAAAACAGAGAACTCTAGTTGAAATCAGATATAATTTCTATCACTCATGAATAGCTAAAGAGTGAGAAGGCATCTTTAGAAGCATAGCTAGAGCATCACATCAAAAATACAAGTTAGCTGCAATAGACACACAAAGAACAAATCGAGCAATAAGATAGATCTTTCACTCAAAGAGAGACTGAATGGCAGGAGTTGCTTCAATAAACAAGAACAATGAATGAAACACTTAATGAAGATAATAAGGAGAAAGCAAATGCAATCACATAACTTAAAGCTAAGATATCATCCTTCTCTGAAATCAACCCTAACTCTGATTCACTTCTTAACATCTAGAGCAAGGGAGACAAAAAATAATAGAATTATCCTAATAGTAACCCAGATTGTTAGGACAATTATGAAGAAGAGTTTGAGTTTGTCGGAATGAATAAGTCGAGAAGAGAAATTGAAGTGAAAGGATAAATGAAATAGCATATCAAAGAGCATTAGGAACATAATGCTGCTATTAACAGAAGCATAAATGACAATAATTCTTCTGGTATGGAGAGCTTTAATGAGGATTTAAATAAACTAAAGTAAGATTAAGATTAAGCAGAAGAAGGAATGTAGAAGAAGATGTCATAAGGAAATAATTAGACTTATGAAGGTGAAAGAGAAAAGAATCACAAGATTAGGTAAAATGAAGAGACTGCAAATAATCAAAATAAGGAAAACAAGCCAATTCATGCAAATTAAACGAATGCATTGAAGGAGGAAAATGAGAGATTAGAGGTTAGCTTGACTTTAGCAAACGAATAGCTAACTGAGAAAATCAAAGAAATTGAATGGTTAGAAGAGTAAATAAAGTAGCATATTTACGATGGTGAATAGTCTGTTCTGAAATAGCAAAACTTAGAGAACAAAATAGAAGAAATGACCAAAACAGAAAGATAGTTATTAGAATAACTTGAAGAAGCAAAGGACAACCATCAACAGCAAATATAAATCATGAAAGAAGAACTACAAACACATTAAGATGAATGTTAAGGCTTAAAAGATTAGTATACTATTCAGGAATAACAGTTAAGAGAATAAATCAAAGGATTAGAATAAAATGAAACTGAACTGCAAGGACAAATTGAGGAATTACATATGTAGCATTAAGACACTAAAGAAGGCAATATTGCAGCTGATTCGCAAAATGAACTTCTATTGAGTAAGCTGATTAACGAAAAATAAAGAATTTAAAATGAATTAGAAACAGAAAGGAAGAATAAATAAGAAGAAATTGAAAATCTAGAAGAGGAGAATAAACTCTACTAGGCTGAGTTTGAGGAAGAGAAAGAAGAATTGGTAAGGACACAAAAGGAGCTGCAATAAGAGATAGAGGAGTTAAATGAAACTATCTCAGTGTAAGCAGAACTTATTGAAAACTATAAAAAGATGTAGAAACAGAAAGAAACGAATGAGAGAGAGGAAAGGAAGAAAAAAGAATCTGAAGAAAGAGAATCTATTAAGAATTAGATGAATATCTTGAATTCAGAGAAAAAGAAGTTGCAAAAGTAGAATGATATTCTGTAGAAAGAGAATGCATCTTCTCAAAAAGATATCCAAGACTTAGAGGAACGTATCAAGGCTATGGAAGAAGAAATTAAATTAGCAGAAAAGCAGAATGATTAATAAGCAGAGACTTTGCGTACACTTTAAGATAAAATAGAGAGCGATGCTGGTTATGTCGAACACTTAGAAGCAGAAATGAGAGAATAAAAAAAACAATGCGAGAAGATGGAAGGAGATTTGGAAAGCAAGAAGAAATAATTAGAGAAACAAGAAGATGCGCATAATGAAAGAGAGAACAGATTAAGTAAGGAACTACAATCAAAGTGTGAGTACATCAACACTTTGGAAAACGCACATAAAAACAAATAAGAACTTGCTTCGGTGTAAAATCAGTAGAAATTGAAAGAACTAACAGAAGAAGTTAATTATCTCAAAGGCCAGCTAGAATAATCTAAAATGGAATGCTAAGATTTGGAGAATTAAAAGCGATAGAATCAGGAATAACAGCAGATTATCAAAGAAATGGAGCAAGAGAAAGAGCGTCTTGAAATGGAGTTATAACAACTCGAAGAGGATCTGCATTACTCTAAACTCGGGTAGCAAGATCTTTCAATAAAGGTTGAAGTGCTCCAAATGAAATCCAAAAATTACTTCCCTATTTTAGCTAAAATACTACTAGCCATTGATCCTAGTCTAAACCAAAATGATAATAACGAAGAAGATAAGCTGAACCCTTAAACTCATTCTCTCGAAGATCTCCTTTCTCTCGGACTGACTCTAGCCAAAAGTTTTAAGCAATCTAGAGATTAAAATGAAGAAGCTCTGGAAGTTTAATAGAATTTATAATAATGTCTTTGCTATTCTAGCCTACTTGAACAGCTTCTTAACAAAATAATAGATGCTCCTAAGGGTACTTTAGAAGATATTAAACATTAAACACTAACTCCACCACTATCATCGAAATTTGCATTAATTCAAATGAAAGTCTAAGCATTCCTTAACTCTTTGTCAGCATTGAATATGCAAGATTTCAAGGATCCTAATATAGCATCTTCATCATTTAATAACGATGACAGTAACCATTCAGAAGAGATATAACTCTGACAAAAATATATTTATTTTTTCCTTTCTAAAATGTTAGTTCAAATGTCTCTAAATCAATATTTGCATCCTTTATTTTTACAAACAATATTACACTTCAGAAGAGGTTTAAAAGAAAAACATTTTTTCTTGAAAAATATGGGAAATCAGTAACTGTTTTAAGTGAGTATTATTAATCTACAATGCTGAATTTGAATCGAAAAACTAAATAAATAATATTGTCTTTAGTTCAATGCATTAAACTTCTTTTTCAATGTTTTGTTTACTTATTTTTCACTTAAAGAAAGACTTGAATATGTTATTTTTGTTGGAATTAATATTTCAAATACAATTTGGAAATTTAGATTATTTTGGGGTTGGGGTTGGGGTTGGGGTTGGGGTTGGGGTTGGGGTTGGGGTTGGGGTTGGGGTTGGGGTTGGGGTTGGGGT
>Ga0302271_10001573_pt1 | contig 21760 bp, 7 predicted proteins | sample III_Bog_N1_1_FD_198767 | JGI IMG/M metagenome (GOLD analysis project Ga0302271, IMG submission 198767) | Peat permafrost microbial communities from Stordalen Mire near Abisko, Sweden - III_Bog_N1_1 | ecosystem: Environmental > Terrestrial > Soil > Wetlands > Peat | place: Sweden: Abisko... | reverse complement strand
CATTTTTTCGCAATGTTTGTCTTTAAAAAGAAGAATCTCACAATCTGGACAGAATCTAAACCTTCTTTCTTTTAAAATTTCTTCTCTTTCTTTCTTCAGATTATCTGCTGATAACTTCTGTGGATTTCCCTCCAGCGCCAAAGCCTCCTGATTTGCAGATTGAATCATTACTCTGATACCTTGAAGATAACTGTCAACTCGTGATTTGCAGATTTCACCTTTTTGATGTTTCAATTGCAAGCAATGCCTGCAAATCTCCACATCGCAGCAAGGGGCGATAAGGTTACCACCTAGTTTGTTAGTTTTATTCTTAGATTCTTTCAATGTAAAACTAGCTTGATGAATTGGGCAGCTGAAAGAAACCTTTTCCGTTAGCTTAAATAGGTCCTAATCAGACAGAAGCCCTTGCTAGTAGAAAGGAACTAAATCTCTAAATGGTTTTTTACATTTTTAATTTACACATTTAAGACTCTCCAATGTTTTCAAGTTAGTTTGAAAGGTTTATTTCATGCACTCAGAGCAAATCTAGAATCCACAACAGTTCATGACAATTATTTCACTTAACTTCTTTTCTTCATAGCATAAGTAGCATTCAATTTTCTTTTCCATTTTTTGTATCACACATTTAGTTTAATTAAGAGCCAACTTTTATGCATATTTCCCTTAAAAATTTAATAAATTAGTCTCTTCGATAGTATTTTTATTCTTAGCTACATATTCTGCTTAATCCATTTGTTATTTTTCTAAAAAATGCTAACAGTTTTGAGATTCCAACTTTTTGAGTGCCATCTCATTTTTATATTGAATCATGAAGTTATTCTCCTTGGAGTAGTAAGACTATGTGGCTTGCTCATGGTTATTCTTCAAAATCTATTTTTTTTGTAATTCTTAAAGAAGAAGATCTCCAGATTTCAGTAATTCACTAAGTTCTTTTTCTAAACTTGCACATTAATTTTCTAAATCTATCTTCTTTTACTGATCTACAGATGCCGCTTCCTTATTTTAGTTCAAGAATAGCATTAGCTGTAATATCTTTTCTTGAAATTCTGCTTGTTCTTTTTCTTGCAATTAGTAGTTTTACTTTTTTTTTTCTTAAATCGCTACATGTAGTTTTTATTAATTCATAGCCATCCCCTACTTCCTCTGTTTGTAGTGAGAAAACATGCAAAATTATGCATCCAAAGTCGAATCATAGGCAATACAATAGCTGTCTTCATTGCAAAAAATAAACCCAAGCCCTAGATTCATTCTATCTAGAGAAGAGCTGTTGACTTTAGTGAACGTCTAAATCTCTCCGTTTATTTCTTAATACAGCCGTAAGCTCAAGTTATAAAAGAACGAAAGAGAACTGACACGATTTTAATCAATTCCAGCTAGATACTAGTCGTTTTATTGAAAATTAATATCTCCCATGAGCGATAAAAGAGAGATTTGAAGCTTGCTTTTTTGTTCTGGATTCAATTAGTTATTCTGTGATCTCTAAGAGAACTCTTTCATTATGAAGAAGCTGCTGACTAGCGACATAGCATCTTCTAAGTAGAATGGTTATTGATTTGTAGGATTTAGCTAGGCTTGGTCTTCGGCATATTCTTTGAAAACTCGAGCATAGAATAGCGTGGAATATTTTGAATTGAAGCTTTTTTCGTCCATAGAATGTAGGTTTAGGCACACTTCAACTAAATCATCAAGCCATTGGATGGTGGAATTAATCTACGCCTACTATGTCGGATGCAGTTTATCTCTCAAATTATTGAGATTTTTGAGGAAATCACTCATGTTTTACAGCTGATCACTTTGATTATGGATAAATAGCTCTTCGATAAGAGCATACCATCCAAGGCCATAAATAGGGTGGATTAGTGACTTGCTATATTTGATTTTGCGTGAAACAGTTCCAACTCTTGCTGCAACGTCTCCCTAGGCATTTGGAAATAACTCCAAGAGCTAGAATCTCAGTTTCTTTGTGTTTTTTTCGCTCATTTTTTGTTGGGTTTCAATATTTGTATCGGATTTTTCTTTGTCTTAGTTCCTTTTTACTGAGCTTGTGAAAATCTCTGTCTGTTTTCTTTTTAGTTTTTCTCCTTTTCTTTCGCATTTTCCTCCCAATGATAAATGGAGGAAAAAATGAAATTTTAGAATATTATTGAATTATTACAAGGGAAATATTGTCTTCTCGAGTATTCAGCAGAAAATAAAAACAAACTATTGTGATCTTACAATTTTAATTAAGAGAGAGAGAGAGAGGAACGAATATTTTAACTTTAGAGTGTTTGAGAGATTAAGATAATCAATACTAAAACTAAAAATGGATTTTAAAATCTCCCGCGTTGCTGTTTAGAAAGCCTACTCAAATCTAATCAACTTAGAAGACCTAACTGAGAAGTTCTGCTTTGTATCAGGAGGGCAAATCTCATCGAATAATGGAATGCATCCGATTTTTGGAGCAACTTTCTATTTCTTTATCACTCAAAATGCTATGATTTTGAATTATTAGGAGCTTTAGGCTGTGATTGACATCTTAAGCACATCGACATCAGACTAAGAAATATTAGCTCTGACTCCATTATTAACAATTTTAAACGACATTATCGCATTGATTGCCTAAACCTAATCTGCGCATTCTGAAGCAGAAAAAGCTCAATACTCAGACCAAGCGAAGAATGCAATAATGAACTTAGACAATTCATTTTTCTCCCAAGATTGTTTTTCGACCGGTACATGTATTGCTAGTTCTTTTGTGTTTATGTCAAAAATAGCCAAAGGCCCCTTCACTTCGCAGCAGCGCAACATGTACAATACACTCTTAATGAACAATTTATCCACAATGCATAAGTGCCAATTCGAGTTGATTTGCCAGCTTCTTAACATCAGCTGCGCGGTCTATCAAGAGTTTTAAGAATCCTCATATATCGCTCCACTATTTTCCTATGCAGCGAATGAAAGCCCCTAAAAGCATGCCTTGATTCTTTCAGAAGATGGTAACTCTATTAGATTCGCATTTAATTCAACAATCAAAAATAAGGAAGATTTCGTTATCAATGAGCTTTTTCTTATGAATCAAGAAATCAAAGCTTAAGACCTTCTCATCTAAAGTCTCTCATAACCCGATCCATAGTCCTAAGAGCTCATCAAGGAAATTGCGATTTTGAGTGGTTAATTTGAATAAATTGATAAATAAAACTAGGATTACAAGAAACAAATCCAAAATGCATTAAAATTTTGCTTGGAGTTAGAGACATTCTCTTCAACATGCTTGTAGAAAAAAAAAGACTATGTAGAAAAGATCTAAGAGCTCAAGTAATAACTGAATAGAATATGATTTTTGAAGAAAGATTCAAATGCAGCTTTGGTTTTCTTAAATGCTTGTATGTTCTCTTCTTGTATTTGTGAAGGAAAGGAAGTGAATTTTAATTATTCAAAACAATGAGAGAGAGAGAGAGTGTGATAAAATAGTTTAATTGTGTTATTATCTTTCCCTATTTTATTTTTAATACATGCTTATTATGATTGTAAATTGGATTTTTAAAGATAATCATGTGATACGGTTGATAGGAAAGAGAGAGAAGTTTATTCTTCTTTATCCTTGTTGAGGGAGGAGGTCATGATTATTCTTAGTGATTGTATTTCTTACAGGTAAAATTATTTCGAGTATTTCTTTATAATCAAGCAATATAAATTAAATAGCTAATTGAGGCATTAGTATTAAAAAGTAAAGTGCTTTAAAGATATTGGTAAAAACTAAGCACACACACAATCATAACAACAAAAAAACATTGTTTTAAAATAATAGCATCAATTCTGAAAAAATACAATAAAGAAAGAATCCCAAAAATAGCAGAGAGCCTCTTAGAAAGGAGAATAAAAATGGTTGCAGAACTGTTTTTAAATGAAAAGTGAATTATTTATCTAGATCGATAGTAAAAAGCTGTTGAGAATTTAAGGTTAATAAAAAAATAAGATTACATTTAATTTGCCAAAGATCAGAAAATTATGCATAGGGCATAAAAATTCAAGACAGATAACTTATTCCTGGTCTTCCAAAGCTGGATGAAGAGAAGAAAAAACTAAAGAATTGAAGGAAAAAAAGAAGAGATGGATTAAAAAAAATAGGGAGGAAGGGAAATGAATAAACAAAAAATCAAACAAATTCCACCCAATTAAATGAAGCCCACAATAAGGCTAAAAACTAATTTAACGAAAGTTTTTTGAAGGTCAACTACATGATCCTTCTAGATTTTCGGTTTTAAGATTGTGCTGTCTGTACTTGGGAATAATAAATGATGCTTGATTTAGTTGTGGGAAGGGAGATAGAGAAGATTATTAATGAAGCAAAAAATGAATATGATTCTCATAGTTTCTAAAAACAACCTTTGGTTTATGCTTTAGTGGAAATTTGTATAATTTTCCTTCAAGCAAAACAATTTATTATTAACAATCTGATTATCAAACCAACAAATATTTCTGAAAATGAGTGCATCTTCTGAAAAAATTGCAAGCTAAATAAAAAATTGCAGATTTAGCCTTCAGTCCATAGAGAAGTTTCTAGCCTTGATGGCAACCTTATAGACAGAATATTCTGATGTCAGCTACAAAGCAAACGGGCCTTTCGCGATCGTACTTAGAGCTAAAAAGAATGAGATTCCAGAGATGTCTCTGAAAGTTCTTTATTGCACTGATAAAACAGATTGCTTGATTAAAGCTATGGAGAGAGAGTATGCCATTAGGAAACAACTTCCTTCTAGCGATTACTTTATGGCTATTTAGAATCAATTCTTCCTTTCAGAAATGGATGAAAGTGCTGAATAGGGCTAGAGTGGGAATTCAAATACTGCTCAGAACGTCTATTTTGTGTAGAAAATGGAGATGTGTAAAGGAAGCTTGCACGATACCATTTAGCGTTATTCAGAGAATAATAAGGATCCTCCTACTGAAGAGTTTAAGGAATTGTTAGCGATCCAAATACTTGATGCTGCGAACCTGCTGTATCAAAAGCACATAGCTCATGGAAATATCACGACACAATACTTCTTAATCTCATCGAGCTTAGACTATCCGGTTCTCTTGAAACTGTGCAATCTTCGGTTTACCTCTCCTGTTTGCCCCAAAAATCCAGATAACTCAGTATTCGGAAATGAATCCCCTAACCAAATGCCTCCTATGGGTGAGATCTAACGAGATTGCTTTGAATAAGACTTTTTTCCTTGGGAAAAGTCCTTCTTCAGTTGGATAATATTGGCACTAATTTGGATTGCTTGACAATTAATAATGCGCTTTTTTAACCTGATTTAACAACCATGCTTGAAACCCACTGGCTCAATCAAAATACTTTGCTTTACAAAATAGCATGTTCTTTATTGAGCAATTCAAGGGAGAGTAGCTAAAGAGTTAGCTCAATGTTGCTGTTGCTTCTTTAGAAACAAACAGGTGCTTTGAATATACCCTTATTTTCAGTCGCTTTAAAGAGTCATGTAGACTCACTCTGTCTGCCAATTCCTTCTAATAGGATAATGCTTGATTTTCTTGTATGATAAGTGAGAAGACAACGTAAGCTACATAACATAGACAGTTGGTTTGACGCCAAGGAATAAAGGAAAACTTAATTAACTGAAGATTTACTCAAGAGTGCTTTGAGCATCATGCTTGAGTGGAAAGAGTTTGATGAAGTTTTTGATGTCCTAGGAGTTGGAGTTGTCTTCGGAGTAGAAAACCTCATAGAAAAAAGGAAATCTGCTCTCAAACTCTCTTTATGCACCAACAAAGCAGAAACTTTCAAAGAAATAAAAGAAATAGGTATTAGGAGAATCTGTTAGGTTCCTTAGATTGTAAAATTTTATGGGTGCAAGTTCTTTAAAGACGCTAACGGCAATGAGTTTGTAGTCTAAGAACTGGAGAGATGAAAGCATTCGCTTATCCACCACCTGGAATTGCAGAGAATAACTGGAGAATACTCAGATGAATAAAAAATCTTTTGAGCCTTCAAATCATTAATTCAGTTATCTTCCTTTATGAGAATCGAATACTCCACAGAAACATCAAGTTAGACAGTTTTTTAATCACAGAAAATGAATCAAGATAAGCAGTTGTTAAGTTAGGTAACTTCAGTCATGTGGTTCAATTATTGGATAACTTCTAAGAATCATCAACTTTAGAAAATCAAGTACTTAAAAGGGAATATTAATCACCTGTGAATTGTATTTTGCAAAAGCATAACAGAGAATCTCCCTTTATTTTGCACCTGAGAGATGGGAAAATTCAGATATTTCTACATACTTGACTGATAGCTTCTCAGTCGGCCTATGCATCTTTCTCCTTGACAACTATCTTATCTGTTCAGAGGAATAACTTGCTCGATAGTTGCTATCAGTTCCTCTAAGATCTACTGGGGTCTGCTTTGATATGACCTCTCAAATTCGCACAAAAGCAGGTTTTAAAAGAATTACTAAACAGCTCCTGATGTTTTAGCCCCAAAACAGAAAATCTCTTAGGAATTTGACTGAGAAGTTTATTACATATTAGAAGAAAAATAAAGGAAACAATTAGGATTTAGATGAAAGTAATTGTCAATAATTAATGATGTTAACTATTGAGGATCGCAAGGTATTAGATGATTTTAAATAAACCCCTATGAGATTTGCTAGTCTTTGCAGTGTTTGTCTCAATCTCAATACAATATCGATTGAAGAAACTGAGACAAAATCTCTCTTACATTTAATCAGTAATCTCTTCAATCTGTCAAGAATCTCACTTAATTTTACTTCAAGTTCAATTTTATCTTTTGGAATCGAATCTCTCCTGTCTCCCTTAGCTAGGCTAGTCAATTTATCTAGTGTCTCACTCAACCTCTATGACTTTGCAATTGGAGACATAGGAGCATAATCTCTGTTATCTCCCTTAGAGGATATCCTTAATCTCTCAAGCCTAACCCTAAATCTTTCTTTCAACCGAATTGAACATTTAGGTGCGGAGTCTCTGTTATATCCTTTAGCTAATCTCCTTAATCTTTCAAGCCTAGCTTTATTTCTAAATAAAAACTAAATTGGAGACATAGGAGCATAATCTCTGTTATCTCCTTTAGCGAATCTCCTTAATCTCTCAAGTCTAGCATTAAATCTAGATGATAACTAAATAGGAGCCATAGGAGCGTTATCTCTGTTAACTCCTTTAGCGAATCTCTTTAATCTCTAAAATATAGCCCTATTTCTAGTTAACAACTAAATTGGACATTTTAGAGCGTAATCTTTGTTATTTCCTTTAAAAAATCTCCTTAATCTCTCAAGTTTAACGTTAAATTTTTATTTTAACCGAATTGGACACACAGGATCACAATCTCTGTTATCTCCTTTAGCGAATCTCCTTAATCTCAAAAGTCTAGCCCTGGATCTAGAAAACAATTATATTGAAGACGTAGGATCGCTAACTCTGTTATCTCCTTTAGTGAATCTCCTTAATCTCTCAAGTTTAGCTCTGTATTTAGAAGGCAATTTTATTGGAGATAGAGGAGCATAATCTTTGTTATCTCCCTTAGCGAATCTCCTTAATCTCTCAAGTCTAACCCTAAATCTTTATACCAACCGAATTGGACACATAGGAGCGTAATCTCTGTTATCTCCTTTGACCAATCTCCTTAATCTCTCAAGCCTAGCTCTAAATCTGTAAAATAATTAAATTGGAAATATTGGAGTGCAATCTCTGTTGTGTCCCATAGAGAATCTCCTCAACCTCTCAACTTTCTCCCTAGATTTAAGAAACAATAAAATCTGCATCATCGGAGCCTATTCTCATTTTTATCCCCTCTCCAACTTGATCAGTCTTTCAAGTTTAGATCTTAAACTTAGCTACAAATACCAAGCTAAGCAAACAGAACATTTGTGCAAGCATTATTTCAACAAATTAAAGCACTTAGAGTTGTATGATTGAATATGGGTTTATTGCATATTTTTCTTTTATTTAAAACGGCAAATTATAGATGAGTTTGAAAAGTATGGAATAATGAAAATTTCAAGAGAATTTAACTCAGGGAATTAAAAGAGCGCCAAAAATTATTGACTTCGACCTTAGTAGAGAAAATACAAATGAAAAAAAGCAAAACAAATAATTTCTGGTCTGCAAAAATTAAAAACAAATCTAATGTTTTTATGTTTTGATTTCTTGAAAACAAATAGATTATCAGTAATTGATTATCTTTAAATCATACAAATTCATAATCTAATCAAGAGAATGGTCTAAGCGATTTGAATAAAGCAGCTTAAGATAATTAAAGAAACTTTTGGTAATTCTTAATTTTTAAATAATTGCTAAAAGAGTAGGCTAGAATTCGCTATTGAAGGCAAACCCTAGCAGAAACAAGAAGCCTTGAGATATGACTCAGCTAGCTTTTTTAGTTGATTTGGTTAAAAATCTTTTTTTATTTGTTTTGTTTTCTTATTTATGTGTAGAATCAGAAAATTTTGAAAAACTTTTTCTTTCTTTCATTTTTTGCTTAAGAACAAATGTTCCTTATCTAACAAAGAATCCAAATAAGAAAGATACATATATATTAAATAATATAGCGCAGTCACTTTTGTTGTATCGAAATATCAGGTAAATATTAAAAATAGTCAAAGAGATCCACAACAACTAAAGGCACTTTTTCTTTTTCTTAATAGTTGTTTCTAAGAGAAAAATATTCAGCTAAAAAAGTTAATTTATGAATAATTGATCTACGATCATCAGCAAATAATAAATCAACAAAATAGTTTTCTTAAAGATAACAAAATTACATACATTACATGTTGTATTACTTCGATATTACAGCTGCATAATCCCCTAAATTTTGTGAAACAAGGAGTCAAATATGATACAAATACCTGATACAAATGTACAAAATTAGTTAAAGACTTCAAGGAAACTATTGATCAAGCCAAAATTCATTGTATATTTTAAAACTGTACTCTTTTTTTCTAAAACCTAATCTCTTTAATACAAATATCCTTGAGAAAACTATCATAATTTTGATAATAAATGAATTTTTTTGTTATTTTTTTGATTAAAAGGGATATCATACTCCCACGAGCTCAGAATAGATTTCTAGATGTTAAATATTAATAAAATTTCATAAGAAACATACTTCAAAATAATCCCTCTAGAATTCTATTATTTTATTTGAAGACTTTTAAAAGATATTTTTACTCTTTCTCCAAAACAATTTTTAACTTTTTTATTTGAATAATAAATTTATTATTTTGGTAGAAAAACAATACCATAGCAACAAAATATCTATGTCTGTGTGCAATAACCTAAAGATAATTTCAATTATTTATCCAATTAAATGCAAATTCTTCAGTGAAAAAAGCATCACCATACCAGCTTCTGACTTATTGTTGATATTATTACCAAGAAGCTGGTAAATCACACACTGAACCTTTTTTCTAGCACAAAACACACTTAGGATTCATTTTCCTAGGTTCCTTAGGGTCCTCACGAGGATAATAAAAGCAGCCTTTTCTGTGATAGGAGGTATCATGATCCATAGTGGGTTGTCTGGGTGCAGCGCAAGTAAAACAAATCTCAAGTTTACACTAAAAACACTACATTTTTTCGCAATGTTTGTCTTTAAAAAGAAGAATCTCACAATCTGGACAGAATCTAAACCTTCTTTCTTTTAAAATTTCTTCTCTTTCTTTCTTCAGATTATCTGCTGATAACTTCTGTGGATTTGCCTCCAGCGCCAAAGCCTCCTGATTTACAGATTAAATTATTACTCTGATACTTTGAAGATAACTTTCAACTCGTGATTTGCAAACTTCACCTTTTTTATGTTTCATCTGCAAGCAATGTCGGCAAATCTCCGCTCCACAGCAAGGGGCGATAATGTAAGTAGTAAGTTTATTAGCTTTACTTGAAGATTCTTTCAATGTAAAACTAATCTGATGAATTGGGCAGCTGTAAGAAACCTTTTCAGTTAGCTTTAGTAAGTCCTTATCAGATAGAAGCCCTTGCTAGTAGAAAGGAACTAAATCTCTAAATGGTTTTTTACATTTTTAATTTATACATTTAAGACTCTCCAATGTTTTCAAATTATTTTGAAAGGTTTATTGCATGCACTCAGAGCAAATCTAGTATCCACAACAGGTCATGAAAACTATTTCACTAACCTACTTTTCAGAAACGCATTCTGGGCACAATATTTTCTTTTACGGATTTGGTATCACACATTTAATGTTATCAGGAACGAAAAGTTAAGCATATTTCCCTTAAAAAATGTTTATATTAGTCTCTTCAAGATAATTTTTATTCTTAGCTACATATTCTGCTTAATCCATTTGTTATTTTTCTAAAAATTGCTACTCGTTTTGAGCTGCCAACTTTTTGAGTGCCATGTCACTTTTGCATTGAATCAGGAAGTTATTCTCCTTAGAATAGTAAGATTGAGTGGCTTGGCCTTAAATATTCCTTAAATTTTATTTTTGAAGTAAATTTTGTTGTAGCTGGTCTACATTTTTCAGTAATAAATCAAGTTCATTTTCTAATTTTGTGCAATCCTTCTCCAAATCAATCTTCTTTTACTCCTCTACTGATGCCTGTTCCTTATTTTGGTTGAATATTGGCTCTAGGTTTTATAACTGGTATTGGAATTTTGCTCTATCTTGTAGCTACAATTAGTATTTTTAGAATTGTTATTCTTAATACTATACTTGTATTCTATTTTAATTCTCAGCCATCACTTACTTCCTCTGTTTATAGTGAGAAAATATGCTGAATTATGCCTCCAATGTCGAATCGTAGCCAATATAATAGCTGTCTTCATTGCAAAAAATAACCCCTAACCCGAGATTCAGTTTATCTAGGGAAGAGCTTCTGACTTTGGTAAATGTCTAAATATCTCCATTTATTTCTTAATACACCCGTAAGCTCAAGTCATAAAAGAATGAAAGAGCATTTACACGATTTTTATCAATTCCCGCTAGGTATTGTTCGTTTGATTTGAAATTAACATCTCCCATGAGCTAGAGGTAATAGATGTGAAGCGTGTTTTTTTGTTCTGGATTCAATTAGTTATTCTGTGATCTCTAAGAGAACTCTTTCATGATAAAGAAACTGCTGACTAGCGACATAGCATCTTCTAAGTAGAATTGCTACTGATTTGTTGGGTTTAGCTAGGCTTGGTCTTCAGCATATTCTTTGAAAACTCTAGTGTAGAATAGCGTGGAATAGATAGAATTGAAGCTTTTTTCGTCAATAAAATGTAGGTTTACGCATACTCCAACTAAATCCTCAAGCCATTGGATTGTGGAATTGATCTAAGCCTGCTATGCTGGATTTAATTTTTAGCCGAAAGCATCTAGATTTTTGAGGAAGTCGCTCATGTTTTACAGCCTGTCACTTTGATTATGGATAAATAGCTCTTCCACAAGAGCATACCATCCAAGGCCGTACATCGGGTGGAGAGGTGACTTGCTGTACTTTATTTAGCGTGAGATAGTTCCAATTCTGGCTACAACATCTTTCTAGGCGTTTGGAAATAACTCCAGGAGCTAGAATCTCAGTTTCTTTGTGTTTTTTTCACTCATTTTTTGGTAGGTTTTATTATTTGTATCTGATTTTTTCTTTGTTTTATTTCTTTTTTATTGAACTTGTCTGTCGGTATCTCTGTCTGTTTTCTTTTTGGTTTTTCTCCTTTTCTCTCGCATTTTCCTCCCAATGTTAAATGGAGGAAAAAATGAAATTTTAGAATATAATTGAATAGAACAAAGGGGAATATTGTCTTCTCGAGTATTCAGCAGAAAATAAAAACAAACTATTGTGATCTTGCAACTTTAATTAAAAGAAAGAGAGAAACGAATATATTAACCTTAAAGTGTCTAAGAGATTAATCAAATCAATACAAAAACGAAAATGGCCTTTAAAATCACCCGCATTGCTATTTAGAAAGTCTACCCAAATCTAATCAACTATGAAGACATAGCTGAGAAGATGTGCTTTGCATCAGGAGTGCAAATCCCATCGAGTATTGGAATCAATCCTATTTTTGGAGCAACTTTCTTCTTCTATATTACTCAAAATGCTATGATTTTAAATTATTAGGAGCTTTAGGCTGTGACTGACATCATCTAAAGCTCATAGCTCCAAGACTTCGAAGGTTAGGCATTGACTTCATTGCTCACTAACTTGAAAGATATTATCGCATTGATAGCTAAAACCTAGTTAGCAAAATCTGAAGCAGAAAAAGCTCAATACTCAGATCAAGCGAAGAATGCTATTATGAACTTAGATAATTAATTCTTCTTCCAAGGTTGTTTTTCGACTGGTGCATTATTAGCTAGTTCTCTTGTGTTGATGTAAAAATTATTGACAGATCCCTTCTTTTCTCAACAAGCCAGCTTGTACAACGCGCTCTTAATGAGTGACTTATCTACCATGCATCAGATTCAATTTGAGTTGATTTGCCAGCTTTTTAACATCAGCTGCACTGTCTATTAAGAATTTAAAGAATCCACTTTTATCGCTCCACTTTTCACCTACGCAGCAAAAGAAAGCCCCTAAAAGCATGCTTTGATTCTTTCCGAAGATGGAAAATCTATTCGATTTGCATTTAACTCAACTCTCAAAAATAAAGAAGATTTTATCATCAATTAGCTTTTCCTAGTGAATTAAGAAGTCTAACTCTAAGACCTTCTCACCTAAAGCCTTTCATTACCAGATCCATAATTATAATAAATCAACACACAGATAGAGCACTTGAATAGTTATTAGGAATAAATTAATTAAGAGAACAACTATTACAAGCAACAAATCCAAAAGACATTAAAAGATTCCTTGGAGTTCGGAACTTTTTCTGAGACTTACATAATGAAAAAAGCAGAATATTAGAAAAAAATCTAAGATCTCAAGATAATGCTGAATAAAATGTGACTTATGAAGAAACATTCAAATATTTCACTTTGTTTTCATTAAAAAATTATGTGTTCTCTTCTCTGTGTTTTTGGGGAAAGAAAGAAGGGAAATTTAAAAAAATCAAACAAAACAATGAGGTTGATGTGATAAAATAACATAATTTTTTAATGATCAAATATCTTTTTCTAATTAAACACATATCGTCTAGCATTGGTGAATAGCAACTACAAAGTTGATCATTTATTACAATTGATAATTAAAAGAGAGAGGGAGAGAAAGATTATCTTTCCTTTTGTATGGGGAGAAATTAAGCCTATTCTTATTGAATGGATTTTTTAAAAGTAAAATTAGTTAGTTTTTTTTGAAAGGCAACCAAATTACAGTATTATGCTGATTGGAGGATTAGTATTAAACATTCAAGTCAATTGGAAGCCATTAGCTGATAGTAAATTTAACTTAGTGATTATTGATATTGGCAAATGATGTACTTTCTTCTCTTGAAATCATTAAAAAATAATAATAATTTGTATTTTTTGAACCGTTCTACTTGTATTACTTTGATTCATTTATTTGATCCATAAATCCAAGATTTTGAAAAAGAGAAACTTCCCCTAGAACCCAAGGATTTTTTCCCCTCTAGGATCATGTTTAAAACAGATTTTTGCTAAAAATAGAAAATCTTAAAATCCTCTTTCTTTTTTTTTAACTTTTTACCACACATTAGAGAAATTACACCAGCACTCTTACTGAACCTGATACTACAAAGGCAATGTAAACTTTCTCTCTGAAGGAGTTTTCGAAAGAACCTAAAGTTCCGGAGGCATATTTTTTTGAGTCCATCAAAATAAAAAGCAGCAAATTTGTGATTATCTATCTAGTAGAACCATCAAAGATCATCATATCCCTTGATAGAACAATTGTACTAAAATTAGCAGGATCTATAGATAGATTGATCTATTAGCATCTAAAAGTAGGGCATGGAATTTAAATTTGCAAATAAAAATTACATACTAATAAACAAAATAGAACAATAAATTTGAGGAAAAATTCGCCTTTAATCCCCTTGATTCTGCCCTACTATTAACCATCTCACTTCTTTCCTTTCAGATCAAATGGAAAAATCACTCTAAATAAACAATAAAGTTGTCTTTGCCATTATCTTGAACATGTGTCTTGGGAGCTTCTACTTTGGTTGCAACATCAGCACCTACAACTCAGCTGCTGAAGGTATGTCTTTGCTTTTACATTTTTAGACTTCTCATTCTGCCATTTAACCAGTTTAACCTATATTTTACAAGATAATAAGCTCAAAAATTATTTTTATTTATCTTTCAATTTTCTATCCAAACTCCTAACATGATACAACTTAAGATAAAAATTGGAAGTTTTTTCTTATTTTCTTCTTATTAAAAAATGGAATGTAGAGAGCACTAATTCAGTCCATCTTCTTTTGCATTCAAATGGAAAAGTTAATGGAAAAATAATAATTTTTTTACAAGAAATTAAAAAAATCAACCCAGTGTCCACTCTGGACTTTTTACTTGTTTTGTGTGTATGTATTTAATTAATTTCTTTTCTCTTTATCTCTACCAGTTATGATCACTTTGAATGGCTGGAGAGGGTCAACTTCAGAGGATCTTTATAGCTCATTGATAACTAGCTCCTTAGCTGCTGGATGCATCTTAGCAGCTCCTTTTGCAACGACGATTCTACGATTAATGAAGAATAATTTACGTAAAGCTTCTATGCTGACAGACTTAGTTTCTATCATCGCATTCATTGTGTAGATTGTGGATACGAATATTGTGAATCTCATTATTGGAAGATTCATTGCAGGTTGCATTATTGCTGTTAATTGTACCTATGTTTCACTGTATATTTCAGACGTATCTCCTGTCAGAATGAGAGGAATCACAGGGTGCATGAATTAACTTTTCATCTGTTCTGGGATTTGTATCACTTTGATTATTGGACTCATTTTGCCGAACAAATAGGAACTAATACTTAACCCCACTTATAACAACCAAGTATCACTTAAATAGCATCTTTCAAACAAAAATAACCTTCAAGAATCATCGATTCCTTGAGTTTAAAAAAAAATCTTAATTTTTTTTCTTTTCTTTTTCTTTGATTAGTTTGCTTGGAGAGTTGTTGTAGGATTTCCTGTAGTTTTTATGGTGATTCGCTTTTTTGTCCTTCTCTTACTCTTTCGATTTGATACTCCTACTTAGCTAAGTAAGTAGAATCGCCATGAAGAATTAAAGTAATTTCTTAAGCTCATCTATGCTGATGATTCTTCAGTCCAAGAAGCTTTCTTGATTTTTCAACAAACCTTGAATTCCCCAACTGAAAAACTGGCAAATAATCAAGAAAATAATAACTAAAACAATAATCAACATAACATCCAAAGAAATGATGTTAATGCACCAATAACTGCTCCCATTGAAGAAGATAATGAGTAGCCAAGCAATAAAGAATCCAAAACTGATCCTCATATCATAACCACTGACTCTATAATAAAAGACAATACCAACAGCAATACTCTGTCTTTGAAAAACGAAAAATCTCTTGAAGATGCTAAAAGCTACAAAAAGCGATGGCTGCTGGGACTCATCATGTGCATCGCTTAGCAGTTAACTTGCATAAACGGTGTAATGTTCTACTCTAACTAAATTTTTGAGAAGGCCAAGTAGACTGAAAATGCAACTTACTTTTCGATTGCTCTTGGATTTGTACAAGTCATAGCGACTTTTGTTGGAGCTATTTTCAGTGAAAAATTCGGTCGCCGTCCTATGATGCTCTGGGGTAAGCAGTTATAAGATTTATGGAATAATACCATTCTCTTTTATGTTTGCGTTAGGTACATTTTCGATAGGGATTTCTTTGGCTCTGATTGCATTGTTTCTGACACTCGATCTCTTTATTCCTAGTTTCCTATCTATTGCTCTCTTCCTCATCACGTAAAATCATGCGAGTTTTCTCTCTTCTTCATAATGAAAATAATGAAAAATAAAATAAATTTTCCATTTTTATGATAATTGAAAAATAAGCCATTCTTATTCTAGAAAAGTAATCATAATAATTTCCCTTCTTTTTATCTTAGATTTTCATTGAGTCAAGGGCCATTACTCTGGGCCTATTAAGGAGAGATTTTAGATGAAAAAGCCCTCCAAATTAATACCTGCGTGCTTTGGCTATTCACTTTGGTCATTGGGTTATCTTTTAAGCCCCTTGTTAATGCTTTGAATACCGGATATACATTCGGTATGTTCTCAATCATCACCTTCTTGTTTTTGATATACTTCAGAAAGGAGTTCGTTGAATCAAAAGGGAAAGAGAAAAATCAAATCTACAGAGAATTCTGCAAGACAAATGCTTCAATGCACTCGATCAGCAATAGAAACGAAGATTAAAAAGAAAATAATGAATTTTAGACATGAAAATGAGGGAAGCTCTCATGTACTAATAATTGCCATTTTTTAATCCATTTTGAGATATTTTTGGCCATTTTATATGTGTGATGAAAAGTAATGAAATGAAATACATTGAGAAGCATAAAATTACTTTATTTCAAGTTGAAGAAAGCTGATTTATTTTTAAAATATGTATCGCATATCGTTTGGAAGAATTAAAAATTTAGAGAAATTGTAAGTTTCTCAAAGTAAAATTAGATCCGCTGCAAGGAAATCAAACACAATTTTTCAAAAAATTAATTAACCTAACTAATAAATAATAAGAGGGATACGTAGAAAATGAAGGGAATGATAGAGTCTACAATCAAAAATATAAAATGATAAAATATAAGCTTGACGCTTTGGGATAGACATTTTAATCCCTTTCCTCTGAAGCTCTTAGGAAGCCAAGTTTTTTCTGGGAGATGCTTTCATAATTGAAATCAGAAAACTGAAACAATTACTTAGAAAAAGGAATAATGCCCTTTTTTGAAAGGATATTATGAAGTGTTCATAATAAAATTAGAAGACCAAAAAAATGATTTAAATGAATGAGACTTGGCAGTGGATTTCTAGCTTAATCAGCTTTATTGATTTAGTTTTCTATCTTTATTCTGATAATTTACAGGGAAATAAAGATACTAAATTCATTAATTAATAGATTGTGTAAGCTAGAATAAACATGAAAACTATGTTCTTTTGGAGGGAAGAAAAAGAGATAAATGGATGAAGGAAATGGTTAGTATTATTGGAATAGATGCATTTTATATGTGAATTAAGAGAAGATGTATGGAATCATCATTTGTTTTCAAGATTATTATGAGAGCTCATAGACTTTGAGATTTTTATCAAAAATTACTTGTTTTTTCCTCATTGCAGTGGGGGAACTCATATTTTTAAGAATTCCTCTTGTCGCACGGGATTAAGGACGACCGTAAGGAGTTTTTTCTTGCGGAGAATCTGTTTGATCCCAGATTTAGCTGAAAATTGCGGATTTTGTAGTGTAAAATATATCCTATGCAGAAGTTTTAGTGGAGTCTTCTGAAAACATGACTTTAGGAATAGAAGAAAGTGTGGCAGTGTTGGAAGCAGCGAAATTTCTATCTGGTTATTATTATGAAAGAAATGCATCGAGTTACTTAGGTTTCTGTGATAATCTAATGATTTTAGGTTCCGCTGGTTTATGAGTTATCTCGAAATCAGATTATTGTAACTAATGTGATTCCTCTTCTTTTCCTTGCAAATTGTGGGAATTTTACAGAATTTGTGTCTCAGGAGAAAAATCTTAATGACGAAAGATTGAAGAGATGTTTTTAGGTCGAGTTTAGATTTTTGGGAGGCAAAGATGAGTAGAGGAAGATATGAAGAAAGGGTCTTCAGTTGGCGATTATTCCGCAGTTGAATAAGGGCTGTTTTAGGATGATAACTGCATATCGAGTAGTTTTCTAGAATCTGTGATACTTTAAAGATCTTTCAGTAGACTTTATTTAGAGGAGAGTGTCTTATGAGCTGTATTGATCTAAGGTGATGAAGTATTGGAGGAAGAAAATAACTTATTTAGTTTATGCTGAGATGTGTTCATAATAGTATTATGAGGTTCATTAGCTATTTCAGAATTTGCTGAAGATTCTTTTAGAGCTTGAAGAGGTGAGGCTTATTATGGAGTAGAAGAAGCAAACACAGAAATTGGTTTAAGTTTAGGTGCTGGAGATGACATTTACAAGGTGCTAGAGTTCTTGAATTTTTCTTCTGAAACTGAAGACGAAGTTGGAACAAGAGATTGTGTTTTTCTTCCTTTTCTCACAGCCTTCTTGTTTTCAATAGCATCTGCCCTATCTTACTATTCTTAAGCTTATTGTTAAATTGAATTCTTATCGAAAGTAATATGAGATAAAGATGTGATGACAGGCTCCTTGTTTGCTTTAAAGTTGGAGTCTTCTTTAGGATTTAAATTGATAATTATGTCACTTTTTATTCTCCTAAGACGTCTGCCAACTCCAGATGACCTCTGTTACTGCTCTTCTTCTTTAGCTTGATTATTACTGTTATCCAAATTATTACTGGTTAAATTATTGGGAGCTTAATTTATTCGGATCGCCTCTAATTTATTTGTATTGGGTTGAGATATAGAAGAGTAGTTAAAGCTAATCGAGGGCTTTGTGGATTAGTTCAAGAACATCTACACACTTTATCCTATTGAGCCTGGCTCAGGAGCTTTACCTATGAGCCAATCCTTCAAATCTTCTTGTGGCATCACTGCCTAAGGTTTCCGCTGAAATTGGGCTTACCCAGCTGCTGAAAATATATTCGGCAGATTTCGATTGAATCCTTTGCTAGATGAAGGGTTTATCAGATTATAACGGGTCTAAAGGATGCTGTCAGGTAAGGGGATTGATGGCATGCTCCCACTTCCTAGGTAATACTTGGAAGAATTTATGGCAGACTCGTATTTATTCATTGTTGTGTGTGCAAAAATTACTAAAATGAGTTACTTTTCACTATTTAAGATTATTTCAATTTATTATTTATTGTTGTTCTGAGAGTCTAGTGAGTGAAGAAACGCACTTCTACTGAAAGTAGCTTAACTGTTCTTCTTTGTCGGTTATGTGGATGATACTACTAACAACAATAGCAGTCAATTGTTTGTTTTTCTTTTCTTTTTTCTCCAGAGAATCAAAAGTATTTTTTAATTGATTTATTACTCTGCATGCAGAAGTATTATCTTTTTTAGGGCTGTTCTTGCACTGAAAATCTTCGTATTTTCCCCCAAATCTTTTGGACGCAACTGGTTTGAAGGGAATCGATTATTGATAATCTCGTGCATAGCAATTTACAACAGCAATGCAGAGTTGGGATAAAGAGGGAATTCTCAAATCCACTTGAGGAGTAAGAATTATAGTGTAAGAAATTAAGTTCTAGTTAAAAATAATCAAATAATTAATGATTGAAACAGTTTAGAAGTTAATATTCAATAAATCGCTTGGTTTAAACTTTATTTTTGTTTTTCGCAATCTAAAAAAATAGGAATAATAAGTTTTGTGTTTTCTTTGTGAGATTTAACTGAAAAAAACAAATTCTATTTTTCTTTAACTCTCCAAATTAATAAGCTAAATCAATTTTTTAAAAGATAATGTTGTATGAATCTTAATCCTCTCAGAGTGGATATGAATCGTAAAGCTTCAACTTTATTAATAAATTGATTTCTTCTAGGAAAATTGTTAAAAGTACCAGAAATTTTTTAAGCTTTTGGAAATATTATTTCATTAATTTATTATTACCATATCTAAACAAAAATTTTTTGCAAAAAAAAACTAAAACTTAGCTTTAAAAAGATGCTAATACCAATCGTGAATAATTAGATTTGAATGATCAATAAAATAACTGCTTTAGTATAATTTATTATATTATTAAAGTTCAATTGCAGTCTCATTTCATTAGTAGGGATACAGGAATTATTTAAAAAAATATAAAAACAAGCAAGCTAATAAAGGTGAATATTACAATCCTTATCTTTTAAACCTGAATAAAAAAAATTAAAGTGAATTTCTTTGATTAATTACTAGACTCGAGCTAAATTTTTATTGAAAACAGGAATCACACTCACTCCTATCATTTTTAAATTTGTTTAAATGAGAGAAAATCATATTTTATTGTTTTAAAATCTTCATCAAGGCTGATAATTTGTACTGTAAGAAAGTTTTTTTCATCTATTTTTAGATTATTTCTTTTTTCATGTGATTGATTAAGCACGTACATCCACTAGATTCAACTGATTTTTGTTTATTATTATTTTTAACTAAATAATTAGTTTAAATCAACAAAAATTTATGGAAATTTAATATTTCTTTGAAATATTTTAAACAATAAAACAGTACTTGAATATATTTTATCATAAAAGCATGAAAACTTTTTCATAAAAATTGCAAAATATGTCACTTTCTTGTAGGAGAGGCCATTTTATTAGATTAGGAGCCTATGGATAATTGAAGTAGATGGGAAAACTAAAAAGAAAAAAGATCTTTCTAATGATTTGGTAGATTCTGATGAGTTTGAAACCATTCTTTCCCAAATAACGTATGTGTCAAATCAAACAAAGTATGGTTTTTTAATCCATGATTCATAAAATTCAAAAATTTCAAAATAAAGATCTTTTTGTTTTCACTGCAAATAGATAAATACATTACCAATAATGCAGATATTATTATTTTGTGTGCTTGTTATTGTTTTGACCTTTACAGGCTTTTTTTTCTGCTAGGAAGTTTTTAAATAAATATTTTTTTAAATTAGTATAATTTCGGTTGTTGAGCAGAACACTAAAAGTAGGCATCAAAAGAAAAAAATAAACATCCTTTTTCAGCTTAACTTTGAAAAGCGTAATCTAATTTCATGAGATCAATTAAAAATTTTTGTTAGAACAGAAAATTTAGTTAAAAAGCAAAGTAAGTTTTTCCTTAATTTGTAATGCTTTAGGAGATCCTTGGGTTGTTTAAATGTGTACTTTGATTATTTCAATTGTGAAGTGTGAAAGATGTGATTAGTCAAATAACTAATTTGAGTTTAATAACACATAAACGTCAATTTGAAGTAAGTTTGAGTAAGGAAGGATGTGATTTTATTTTCTACAAAATGATGTGTTTTTTGAATAAAAAACTGAAATAATATGAAAATGAAGCATTAAGGGATATCGGCTAGTAATCTCTTTACCAATTTTCGCATTATTTTAAGAAATATAAAAGAAAACTTTTTTGAGAACAAATAAATTTAAAAACAAATAGTGTATGAAGGTACACTCGAATGGAAAGTGAAAAGTGACATCGGAGGGAATTTTAATTAATTTTGGTTCTAAAGTGTGATCCAGGAGAAGCAATAGTCAGTGGACTACGATTATCAAATTATTAGATCAAAATACTTTATTTTGAGTGGTCTATTTTGATTGTTTTATTTAGTTCTTTTCACAAACAAGCTGACTGGTATGTGAGAAGTACTTCGATTCTTCAAAATCATAAATTGTAATAATCTTATTAGAGATATTGTAAATCAGACTAGGGAGCAATCAATTATTATCAGAGAGTGCCCATAGAATTTAATCTCGCATTATTTTATGTAAGTTTCAACTGGGGATAGTAATTATTTAGGGAGAGGAAGGTTATTGATTTAATTTCTTTGTACCGAGATGAAAAACCATTCTAAAGATATAGCTTTTTATCATATGGTGGAGAAAGAACATACCCCCTAAAAGATGTGTTTTCACAGTTTGAGTACATGTTTCTGTTTTTTTTTCAGTAACTGTGGAGCAATGAGACATATTAATCTTCTGTTAGGTTAGCATCCATGCAGTTACGTTCATTTTCAATAATTCTTTGCATAATCTCTTTTGTTCTATTTAAATCATTAATCGAAGAAAATTCAAATACCAATGATTTTAATCCGACACA
>Ga0302271_10001572_pt1 | contig 21766 bp, 17 predicted proteins | sample III_Bog_N1_1_FD_198767 | JGI IMG/M metagenome (GOLD analysis project Ga0302271, IMG submission 198767) | Peat permafrost microbial communities from Stordalen Mire near Abisko, Sweden - III_Bog_N1_1 | ecosystem: Environmental > Terrestrial > Soil > Wetlands > Peat | place: Sweden: Abisko... | reverse complement strand
ACAACCACACCCCCCAACCTCCCACCCCCCCCCCCCCCCCCCCCCCCCCGCCCCCCCCCCCCCCCAATAAGTGATATTTTTTTATTTTTATCTACTAAACTAATATATATTTCTTTTTAAACTCTGAGTAAAATGTCTGCAAATAAAGGAAAAGAGGGAGACAAATTTTAAATGCTTTCCAGACAAGTCAAAGGACAAAGAAACTTTGGAAAGATCATCAAAATAGCAATTAATTCCTGTTTTATTCTCCATTGGGGATAGTCAAAACAAACAAAATAAAAATTCAGTATTTACTGAAACCTTCCATTACATTCATAACAAATTCATCAGACTCTTTTGATATTGACAATATTTCTGGATTTTTTTTTTAATAGAGAAAAATTTGAATTAAATATTTTCTGAGGTTTGAGAGATGTGAGGAAAGTGTTGAGTTTTGTAAGTTGAGCTATTTTGATGATTGCTTGAGGACTCCAGTCTAAAGAATTTTCAATTCCTTCGATAGATAATCCAAGAGAAATTAAATTTCTCAGGTTCGTAATACCATTAGAGAGTCTATCAACTGTTGAAAGTCCGACTTGGCAGCCCCAAAAATACAAAGAAAGATGAATTAGATGGCTAGAGAGATTCTCTAGATCAGTGAAGAATAATTCAATGTCTTTGTCGTTCAGATGTATTGAAAATAACTCTAATGTAAATTATTAGAGGTTTTCTAATTTAGAAATAGCTTGAGATAGTTTTCTAAACCCAGTTTCGGTGTCCATTGAGGTTTTTGAGAAAGACAAATTTAAGGTTATCAGTTTTGGCAACATAGAAAAGTATCCAAAATATGATTCTATTTAGGAACGAACAATGATAGTTCTCCAGAAGCTCAAAGCCAAATCAGTGAGATTATCAAGATTTACCAAGCCCTTCAAAAGATCGAGATTCTTGTCACTTATTCTGGCTAAATTTAGATTCATTTTGAAATACTTCAAGTGTGTCAGCCTAATAAAAGATGCACCTAAGATCTTAGAACTTTTGTCAGTGAAAATAGCTTAGTTAAGAGCCAAATTTAGAGAAATAAGATTGTGAAGATGATGAATTCCTTAAGAAAGACTAAAAATATCTGCTTCCCCTATTTTTCTTCTACTGAATTCTAAGTCAAGACTGGTGAGCTTCGACAGTTTCTCAAGGCAACAATTTATTGGAAGTCCATGGGGATAATTATTATTTTCTTCTTTCATTTATAAAGAAGTCGTGGAAAAGTGCAGTTTCTCCAGATTGATGAGGTACCCAATGGAATTCATTAGAGAATATTCATCAGATATTTTCATTTGATCTGCAACAAATATTATTGAAATTTCTGTTAGATTCACCATTTTCTTGAGGTAGTATGTTGATTATTGTATGCTATTTAGCAGTTTGATATTAAAATAGAATTTACAGTGAAGTTTTTTGAGAAAAGGGAGATTAGAAACAGGAACAATAAGAATATCAAAAGGAAAAGTGAATAAGTACGAATTCCGAAAGTTTAAATAGAGATCAGTTATCTTTGTTAATTATCTCAAACAGTGAGAAATATGTTCAGCACCTTTGGTTTAAACGATATTATCGGAGAAATCGAGTGTCAGTTTTTGAATATTAGTGAGGAGAGAGATTTTACTGAATAGATATTCAACATCAACGTCAGATAACTTCGAATTCGAAAGACTGAGATTCAGCTCTTAGATGTTGAGAAGAGTTGCAATCCCATTGGAAATGCGTTGCACTGGTAAACCTGTAAGAATATTATTCCATCTATTGTGAATTGCGAAGAATTAGAGCTGAGTCAGATTGGAGATTTGGGAGGTTATTTTTTATGAAGATTCATTTTCAAGAATGTCTAAATCGATAATGAGCGTAAGGCCATCTAGATCCTTAAAAGACTCTGCATTTGCTTGAATAAACTTGGAAATCACTATTGCCCTAAAGGAATTCAATTTATGGTTGTAGTTGACTATGGATGGCTAATCTTAAACATCAGTATTGGTAACGGGTTCAGAGTTCATAGAAATAATAAGCGGTTTTTTACGATTAGTTGGAAGAAGAAAGGCAAATCAAATATCTATTAATTCTTTCCAACAAATTTAATCATTCAGTTTTATTTATGTTGCAGTTCTAGCCAATTAGATGTTCATTTGGCAAGAATTAAAAATATTGCTAGTAAATTAAAAATTGAAAAAGAATTAGCTTAATAAAAAATTAGTAATTATTTCAACTTCTATTTCAATTATGCAATGCCAAATAATCATTTATATGTGTTTAAATTGAAATCAAGATAATTTACAAGATATCTTATTCGAGAATGAAACTAAACATGTATTATTAATTAATAGTATTTTTATATTTCATAAATTATGCTATCGCTCCTTACTCATAATAATATTTATTAATCAATTCAAAACTCTCTCTCTCTCTCTCTTTCACCATAGCAGCCCCTGCTATTGCTGATGATTTATAACCAAATACAAAACTAACTTATCTCTTTTCTTATTTTGCTTTCATTTCTGCAAAAATCACATTATCAAAATCTGAATCCTATTTTCCAAAACAGCAAATCTCCTCAAAATCAAATTAATTAATTCGCGAAGACCCTTAAAAATCAAAAGAAATCTTCCTATAGAGCATATGAACTCTGCTTCTCTTCTCATTCATTACAAACAAAGAAACATTTGAACATTATTTACAAAAAATAAAAGTAATAATTTCCAAAAATAAATTTAATATAATCACACAGTGAGCAGCATTGATCTGAGCAAAATGATGTCAAATACTTTCGTTCTACCGAAGCATAACGTTACGTTATGTTCCTTGAGGATAGCTAATATGATTAAATCTGAATTACTCTCACAATGCTCTTCACTGCCTTTTTGTTTTTTTTGCTTGCAAGTTCATAGACAATCCAGAAATATAATTCTTAAAAGTTGATGCTTGCTGTGATAATCATGCTGACCAGGGGAGGGGAGGGGATATACAAGAAACAAAAGAATCAATAAATCTCCTAATAAGAGATAAAAAGCTTAAATTAAGTGGAAATTACAGAATAATTAACTCCACAAAGAAAACATACTAAACCAACAAACAAATCACCCACAGATAACTAACTGAATGTTCGACCCCATTATCAACAAGCTTGATAAGTACTTTTGGGTAGACTTGAAAGTGAAGAACCCTATGAATGAGAGTCACTTAGTATCTTGGAAGATACTCCTATTCGTGCGGATTGTCTTTGCCATCTACTCAACAGTTGTAGTGATTTTTCAAACACTCAAAATCACCAATATTGGTGCATTTCTGGAGTTTCTAACTTTCTGGGGAGCGCTATGTGTCTAATGGTACTTCTCCTTCAGCGTCATTGAGATGGTTTCTTACAAGCTCAACGGAAATCGTACATACTACCCTTCGATATGGAAATTCACCTATATGCTATGGGAATTCTCATTTTTCATCTAATTCTTGATTGTGCTAATATTTTGGGGATTCATTGTTCCATAACTTGGGGGATTAGCATAATTCGGTGGGCTAAGTATTCTCTTGAACACCCAGCTGCATGGTGGATTCTTCATTGCCTTGAATATTGAAACAGCATTGAATAACATTCAGTTCTAAAAACGACATATGATAGTAATTCTAGCATTAATGGTGATTTATGCAATTGTTAACTTGATTTACACTTTTTCATGGTCACCAGTGTATCCAGGATTGAATTGGCATAATTGGAATACCCTTGGAGTGTTAGTTATCATGGCAGTTGTCTTTACAATGCAGTATTTCTTAGCTTTGTTTATTTATCACAAATGGAAACATCCTAGGATTATGAAACAAAAACAAGCGATTCTCTAGTCAGATTCTTCGATTTGAAATAGCTGAATGCCCAAGGAAACCACCTTTTAATGATGAATTCAAGAGATTTTCTTCTTAAATTGATTGTTTAAATATTTTGATTATTTAGCAGAAAGAAAATCATAAAATTGTTTAAAAAAATCTTTGATGTTGCCTGTTTCTTTCATGAATTCTTTAACATACCCAAAAATACTTGTTTTTAATGATATTTCCATGGAATAATCAGAGAATCACCATTGCGTTGTTTGATTTATTGATTCCTTTACAGTCCAAGATTACTTTACCATTAAAAACAATAATATTATCCTTAAAATACTCCCTCCCCTCATAATGATTTCAAAACCAAATCTTTTCAAACTGCAAATCAAATTAATCTTTTATAATTCCTTTGATCTTCCTGAAACTCCGCCTTTCAATATTTGGTTACTTGACTATAATCTTTAAGAAGCACTTATCAAACAAACTCCCACACACACATATGCTTCACTCATACCCGAATAATTCAATGCTCAAAAGTAGAATGTCTCCTTGACTTTAGAGCTAATTTCCTCTTCCTCCTAGAGATGCTTCCTAAAAATAAAAAAAACCATTTTAGCACATTCACCTCTCAATGCAACAATTTCACTCATAATTCCAAAAACAACTCCCTTCTAATCTGCTTACTTAAAGGTATCCAATTTCTAATGCAGAAGATTGTACATTTTGAGTTTCTTCCTGATCACGTGATCGAGCTTCTTCGCGTAGAGATCGATATCAAAGTCAATAAATCCTGTTCCTTGCACTTTCGATATCAACTCGCTCTCTTGTGTTAGTAACTTCGCGTCTTCCTGATAAAAATAATTCATATTTTTCAGCTAAACGACAATAACAACAATTGCTGACCTTGATAGCTGCCATATGTGTCGCAAATATCTCCTCTTGCTCTTCTAAAATTGTGTTAACTTTCTCGTGAAAATCGAAGAATTCATTCGAAACTTTATTCTTCCCATCAACTTTCAGCGTCTCCTTCATGCAGCGAACATCATCCTTCACACCTTTGTTAACAGGAATTGCTGAAGATGCAGAAGATTCGCTCGCTTCGTCATCTGAACTTTTATTGCTAGCATTTCCAGTACTCGTGTTGTTTTTCGATGGGAACTATAAAATCTATGGCTGCTAGGGTAAGTTCTTTTAACCTGGGAGATTATTCGACTACCAGCGCTTTAACTAATGGTTCTACAACTAGTCCTACTGTTGTAGTTACTGCTATTGCTTCAGCTGTTACTGTTACTACTACTACTATTATTTCCTATCTTTTTCTGCTCTTTCTTCTTCAATTTTCTGCGCGATTCTTTTATCTGCAGGTGGCAGCAATGGAGTCTTGCTCTATTTGTTAGCTAATAACGAAGGCTAATATAAATGATCACACCTTTAAGAGACAACAAAAGTATGAATATTATGTAGGTACACTTGGTTCTTCGGCTTATTGATTAGATGTATTTCTCCTGCCTGATAGAATATCTCGCGAATTAGCCATACCGAGATTGTTATTGTCATTGTCATTGAGATTGTTGTTGTTGTTCCTCAGCATCTCATCGATCGGGGATGGTATCCCTTCTATCCTTGGCATCATTCCATTTTGTTTCACGGGTGGGCGATTCTCTTTCAATCTGTCAGCATACCTGTTTTTTAATTTAGAGTCGTATTGTTTCGGTTTGATTTGAGTTCGAGAATTTGATTGTACCTGAGAGTGTTGACAGTGTGATCAGCTGAGGAAGATCCAGGAGAAATACAGGCAATCATGACAATCTTAGATTTATCGGATTTACTGGAAAACGAATCTCGAAGAACTAGTGTTAACTTGGAAGCTCTGAATGGTACATGGGAAGCACCTGTGTCCATTGCTCGGATGCACTCCTTCAAGGCAAGGAGACTATACAAAATAGAATAAAATTAAGTTAAATAAGCTCATTTGGTCCATCAGTAGATTGAACAATTAACAATACCTTTTGTTGATTTCGGCTCCTTCCATTCTACGCTATCTGTTATTACTTTAACAATCTTACGCTCTTTCTGAACCAGCTAAATCAACAAGCACAAGCTTTCCTACTTGTCTTCCTTCTCCGTTACGCAAGTATATCTAGCATATAGCATGAGATCGGGACGACGTATCATTTGATAAGGTCGCATGAGTGCTGTTTTAACCAAAAAATAATGTCAAGAAACGAAATGAAAAAAAGTTCTTTTTCCACTAATATTTCTGATTTTTTTTTCTTACGTTCTGATATTATTCGCGAATTCTATAAGCTGCAGCATCTCCTCAGCTGAGTTCGCTGGCTTCTCCACTATATTTTAGATCTACACAAATCCATTTTTATCTTCCATAATCACAAGCTGCTGCTTCCCGTTAAGTAGATCATAGCATCGTCCACCGTATATTTCGAAGAATGAAATATAAAATCTAATCCTTTAAGGCTAATAATTCTCATGTCCAGCTAATTTATACATGTCTTAAACGAATTGATCTTGGATCCCTCGCATTGTGAAAGTCTTCCCTGATCCAGTTTAGCCATACGCGAAACATGTAATTATCCCTTATGTTAAGATATGCTCTAATAGAGGACGCAAGGAATATTTGTATAAATCATGTGTTTATTCAGTTTCTCCGAAAGCATTGTCAAAGGTGAAATCGTAGTTTTCAACATATTTTGTGATGCCATCGACTTTGAATTTCGGTGCTAGAACTCGAATTTATGGGTTTGAAACGGATACGGAGTCTATTTCTCCGTTTGTTTCTTCTTTAGGGAAAACTGGTCTTTTTCGAACACACACACAGAGTTTTAAATGTGAAGCTGGTGTGTGGGCTTGCTGCATTGGTTCTTTAAATCGATTCTTATTAATTAATAGCTCAAAATCAACGTCAATGTTCTTCCCTAGAGCTTAATGTTCCAAGATCTTTTCGTCTCTTTCCCTCTTCGCTTCTTCCATTTTCTATCTACGCTCCTCTCGCTTCTATTCCATTTTCTAGATCTTCTCAACAGTAGGATCTTTTTATGGTTAGTTTGCTACTTTTTTCTAAAGAAAATCATCAGCAGGTTAGATCTACTAATTAATAGGATTGTTGTTGTTGTTGTTGTTGTTTTAAGGAACAGAGATGTTCCCCTAAGAAGACGGAGCACTTCCATTATTACTGGATATCCCTGTGAGAGAAATATTTTTAAAAGTTATTAACAAAAAACAAGAAAATAAAGCAGATTTATAAAATTATTTTCTTTTCAAGAAAATTTTACCATTTGCTTTTTTAAGTCTATCTAGCTTCTCTTATCGAGTGCCATAAACTGGTAATGCTTTGTTCTTAAGTTCAATGATAACTTCTTCTTCCGTCAGTTGATTGAGTTATGATTCCTTTTTGTTCATCTGAATATCTCTCGCGAGCTTTAGACGTTCTTTTCAGCAAAAACCAAAAATGGTTCCATATTCTAATAATATCTCATCTATTCATCTTGAAAATCCTTCTTGTTCTCCAATTCTATATACCTTTATGTTTCTCTGCTGCTGTTCCCTTCATTTGTCTTTGTATGTACCACCACTTGGACTATTTGCTTTTTTTTCTTCAGATTCTTGGGAGATTAAAAAACAAAGAAAACACGACGCTGATGAAACTTTTCTATGATTAAATACATTATTTTTTTCTTTTGATATCAAGCAGCATAACTAAAAAGATCAAATTCAATATCAAAATGTGAGTCCCGTCAGCAGTAGATTGATATGTTTGTGTTTTCATTCTTTTTGCGTGTATGTGTTTTTACCCCATCAAGGAATTTAAATTATTTCCATTCATTGTGATGCTCTCAATTCGAGAGGATTAAGGGGTTTTAGGGTCATTTAGAAAAAATAAAAAAACATTGAGTGTATACTCAACCAGCGAAATGATATTTTTGAGGTAGTTTCTTAATAATCCCACTATTTAACATCCATTCATGTGTTTATTTGTCTAATTCCAGCTAATTCAATTTTTCTTCTTCTTGAAAGTTACTTTATTCTGATATTGTCAAGTTTAATATTTTTTATTTTTAATTATTTTCATTATTGAACTAATAAATAGCTTTTTTAGAATTATTAAGCAAAAGCAGGTTTGGAAGAAAGAAATAGAAATAAAAAAATTAGATCCTGACATTTTTAGAAATGCATTTTTTATGAGTAATTATATTGCTTCATTTCTTTTCTTTTTTACTTGAAAATTATTATTTTTTAATAGTAAAATAGTACTTCAAAAGCAGTGCTGTCATCTATTGCTAAAATATTACATTCTAACTTCAAAGGATATTGGTATTTTATGATAGAAGCTCTGTTTTAGTCCTTTAAAGCAATAAAAATACTTAATTAAGGATTGTATCAAAAATTTAGAATTTTTGAAAAATAATGAGTCACAATCTCCTCGATAACAATGCACTAGAAACCCAATCTATTGTCAACGATAAACTTGTTTTGAAAGTTTCTCCATTTTTACAAACAGCTGGATATGAAGTATTGCATCCCATTGGCGCAGGTGCTTTTGGGATAGTTGTGCTTGCTCGCAATGTCTCGACTGGCTAAGAAGTAGCTATCAAGTGCTTGAAGATGAAAAATGATCATAATAAATTAATCTAATGTAAAAATGAAGCAGAGGTCATGCGATAGATAGAATCAGAATATATTGTGAGATTTCTAGATTTACGTTCTGATCTAGCTAAAGAAAGGTTCTTCTTGATCATGGAATATTGCCCTGAAGGGAATCTAGATACATTCATTTTGACTCATCCTGATATTTCTAATGAACTCGTAATATCGTTGGCGAAAAAGATCCTGAAAGGTCTCAAAGAATTGCATAACAAGAGAGTCATCCATGGTGATCTTAAACCTGAGAATATTCTTCTAACTCAATAGGAAAATGGTGATTTAACTTTGAAACTAGGTGATTTTGGCATGGCAAAAGCACTTTCCGCAGATTAATACTATATGAGCAACAAGGGTGGGAGTCTTTAGTATTTACCTGTAGAAGCTCTGAATGGGAAAAGAGTCCTTGAGAGTGACTACTACTCTGTAGGATTGATAATCTACAAACTCTGCGGATAGGATAATTAATAAGAAATCTAGGACATGAAATTAGGAAAATTTCCTGATTGCGCAGGGAGGAAGCACAAGAAAGTCTTGGAATTAGGGTTTTTGATGATGAGCGAAGATCCAAAGAAGAGAGCTGGCCCTAAGGAAGTTTTAAAGGGGCTTGATGGAATTACAGATCAAGTGTATCAGGAGATAAAGAAGAAGTATGAAACATGCCAATTGGTTATTATTGTTGTGTTAAATATGTTTTTCATTTTACTATCCATTTAGCAAAAGAGAGATGAATATACGACAACAGGAAAGAAGCAAGCAAATCAATGTTTTTTTGTTTTTCCTAGCTGTTGTACTTTCCATAGCCTTCAATATACGATATTACTGCTTTAAATGTAAGCTCATTATCAGAATTTTCTTAGAGAGTTAGAGTTTTGATTCGTTTTAACAGTAAAATACTTCAATTTGAATAAGAATCATTGAGCAGAAATAAAGTGGATAATGATGAAGTTATTGGCATTGATACAGATGACCCATCATAATTAGGTAAAATCAGTTGTAAGGCATTGAAGATTATCAATTTTTATGAAAGTTTCCTTACTTTCCTGTAAGTTCGCTAATTGTTTTTGTTTTGGATTCAGAAATAATTCAAGAATTCAGTGGAACTAATTATGGAAAAGGTGACAAAAAATAAGAAAAGAAATATTTTTTTTTCAGCTATTATCTCTCTCAATCTCTTTTAAATGATTTTTGTTTTTAGGAGTCATTTATTATAAAAACGGAGGTACTTACAAAGGAGGTTTATTTCTGTCTTAGAAGTCAGGATAAGGTAATCAATGAATGACACTCATGATCACCAACAACAAATTCATTTTATTTAACAGTATTCATTTTTTCCCCATCAATTTCCTTTTTTGTAACAGGGATAATGCAGTATATCAATGGAGATAAGTATGAAGGAGAATGGAGAGATAATCAAAGACATGGATAAGGTCGTCTATTATTGAATAGCCTAGACATAATTAGATTATTTGTTTTTAATAATATTTTAAACCTAATCAGGCATTTTTGTCAAGTCAAATGGAGAAAGATATGAAGGCGAATGGAGGTACGGCAGGAGAAACGGAAGAGGTAATATCAATTAGAATGTGAGTTTCAAAGGAACTCTTGGGCTCCGATAAACAAGTCTATTCAATTCACATGCTTGACAATTAGGTACACAACTGTACTTGAATGAAATGAAATATGAAGGTGACTGGAAAAAAGATAAAAAATCAGGAAAAGGTACAGCAATAGAAATGAGAGAGAGAGAGAGTTATTATGTGAGGATATTAAATAACATCTTCAACATAAGCTCTTATTATCTAACATTTTGTATTTGTTTTCAAGGAAAGTTATTCTATCCTGATGGGAGAATATATGAGGGCGAGTTTGACAATGACAAAAGTAACGGATAAGGTAAGCAGAAAGAAGATTATTCATTACATTTTTAAATTTTGTTATCTTCTTTCAAAAGGTTATCTATCTTATCCTGAAGGAATAAAATATGAGGGAGAATGGAAGAACGATACGCTCAATGGATAAGGTTGAAGAGAGATGATAATTGATTGTTTTATTTTATGATTTCTGTTTATTACATTATTTTGTGTTTTCTGATAATTAATTCTTTGGATTAAACTGCTTTTGAAGGCAAATACTTAAGTCCTGATGGAAACAGATACGAGGGGGAGTTTAAGGATAGAATGTTCAGTGGGTTAGGTTAGAAATGAAATATTAAATAGTATTGTTTTGTTATGAACTGGAAACATTTTTATCTCCAAGGTAAGTTCTTCAATACTGACAGGAGCATATATGAAGGAGAGTTCAGGGACGGCAGACGCCAAGGACAAGGTATGAAGGGGTCATATTTTGTGTTTAATACTGATTCGGTTTTTTGGGATTCTTGTTGTTGATAATGATTTCAGGGATTTTGGATGATTAAAGTGATGGCTGTTTTGGCATTAATTCGTTGTTAAAAGATTGATTTTCTTCCATTTTAAAAGGCAAGTTATTCTGGGTGGAAGGAGATAAATATGAAGGATAATTCTAGAATAACGAAATCCAAGGAATAGGTGAGAAGAAGAGAATGATAATAAAAATATCATTCAAAAAATGTATCTTTTAATTAATTCTTCCATTAATATGCTTTGCAAGGTAAGTATGTCTTCCAAAATGGAGACAAATATGAAGGAGAACTCTAAAGAAGATAACATCATGGATAAGGTGATAGAATTAAAATGAATTAATAACGATGTTTATTGTGTGCATTTTTCCAAAGGCAAGTACTTCTGGGCTAATGGAGATGTTTTTGAGGGAGAGTTCAAAGATGGGAAATTCAACGGACAAGGTAAAATCTATGATCAATCTGGAAAGGTGTTGTAATAAGGGACTTACAAAGATGGCAAGTTCATTAGTAATAATGATTGAATCAAAAAAAATTATGAAAGATTTATGTGCGTATGTGAGTATTTTGATGATTTTTGTCTAAGTAACTTAATGACTACCCCTCTAGTTAAGTTGTTTGGGTCATCAGGTTAACCAACGAAATGGTAAAAATAATTCTAAGACAAATCTTAAGCCTACAATAATCACAACAGGAAACGTATTAAAATACTTATCCTTAAATAATTTGCAAAAAACTCTTGAATCCCTCTTCTATCCATTTTGGATTAGTTTCACTTTTTTACTTTTCAGAATCTTGTAATAAGTGACTTATCTTCTGAGACTGTTGGATGAGATAAAATGATAGAAAAATCCTCTCCTGGATCCACTATTTCAATGAAGAATCTGAAGCTTGCATCTAGGGTTATTGTCTTAGATTCTCCGGTATTGACATTTTGATGTCCAGAATCAGCGACAAGGAACGTTTTGGTCGCAAGGCAAACCATAAACTATAATTCTGTGAGTGAGTTACTAAGAGGCTCCGCATTAAGGAGTTAACCTTTGAGGACTTTATTTCCCCATAGACGATACTCAGGAGATGATAAAAAATAATTGTTATTTTCAGTCCTCGAGAGCTTTCCATCCTCATATCTGGATACATCTGTTATTCCAATACCAATGAACTAACACTGATTAAGAGGTTTGTTGAAGAAACAAGTAAATTAATAAACTTTTTCATTATCCAGCACATCGCTTGCAACGATTCCTGAGATCTTGTTTTTGCTGTTAGTATTTACTACTATGCCAAAGCTATTCCTAAACAATGGCAGCTGAGAGGCTTATTTGGAATAGAATTGAATCCAATTCAGTTTTTGGATTGATTTCGATGAAAATATTGATTCCATTGCTTTATTTTCTAACATTTCGAAGATTGGATAATTCACAAACAGCCTTTGTAGCTCGTTGATTGCGAGGTTCTCATTTGGTGCTTCATTTTTTAGCTTCTCACAAAGTCTCCAAGAGTTTGATTGGGAGATTTACTTAGGAGATTACGCTTCTTTATATGCAGTTCCATAACGAAGATTCAACTCTCCTATCTTCGTTCCAAGCTTCTCTAAATTTTCTAACTAACTGTTATCTAATCCTAAGCTTTTCAAAGCTGTCATTGAGGTTATATCCGTGAAGCACTATGTTTTCGTCGTTTTTAGCTTAGAAATAGTTGCTAATTCCTTTAGAACCGTATCTTTTATTTCCGTAAGAGCTCCTAATTCGCTAAAATCATTCTTTTATTTTTCAATATCTGCCAATTTTCCAGTGAGGGTGCTTTTAATTGATTCTTTATCTTCTAAAACTCTTTACGCTATCTCCTTGGCTTGTCTTGAGAGCTTCTCAGTCGGTGTCTACATATCTAAGACAACGTTTCTAAGAGCTTCCTTTTTGCTTAGCACATCATATTAATCGAATACTGTCCTGTTCAATTCTTCGATGCTACTGTATTTCTTCTCCAATTGCGCTTATTGTCTGTCGATCATTTCATTTACTTCTTTCTTCAGGTCTTTGAAGAAAACAACCATTCTTGACTTCATCTAGGAACGATTGTCTGCCTCTGATGGCATTTAGAGAGCTTGCAGTTTCTAGATAAAAAGATTCTCTCCAGGAAAAGGCCAGTTCATTATGGTTGTTGTTTGATGACTTCCTTCGATATGCGAAAGGGGAATAAGATACTTGCTTTCTATCCCTTCAGAAGCAAAGCAATCCATGCACTTGAATGAGCTAGATTTGTTGACTGGGGAAACACAAAGAAAACAAAATGTCATGCCTGGATGAATGTCACATGCTCGAGAGGATAGAATAGGAAAGGCTGCATTTTTTAGTTAGGAATCTGGGATTTGAGAGGCCATTACTAAGGGAAAGACTATGCGTTAGAGTTTAGAATCTAATTAATTTTTTCAACTTGAATTCATTCGTTTCCCTTTTTCTTTTATCGAAATAAAATTGAAAATAATCTTTTTTTTATGATATAAATAAAGCTCATTCAAATTAATCATTATTTTTGTTTTTGATATCTTTTTTAGAATTAACTTTTAAACTTTCATCTAAATAGAAGTGTAGGTGATTTATGCAGGTAATCACATTGCTTTTCGAGGAAGTTGTAATGAGTTGACGGGGTGGCAGAGTCAGTTAAAATGATTTTGAGGTGATTACCATCTCCTAAGATTTTTAAATTCTCAAATACGTCTGCTCTGTAGCAAGGTTTGTTCCTAGAATTCAGAGGTTTTTAGATGGGTTATTTTTAGCTGAGAATAAAGATTTGTGAATTTATTTTGTTTAGAAATGAGGCTAAAATCTTCGAAAGTCTTCTTCGTTTCGCCAATAAACTATTGATGATGTTTTTGTTTTTGGATGAAGATAAAATTGTTTGCATAGTCTTTCTTGTTGATGCTGTATTTTTTCAAAGATATGAATTTAATTAATATTTTGTAAAAATAATTCTAAAACAAATCGTAAGCCTGTAATAATCACAACAGGAATAGTATTAAAATACTTATCCTTAAACATTATGCAAAAAACTCTTGAATCCCTCTTCTATCCATTTTGGATTAGTTTTACACTTTATTTACTTTTCAGAATTTTGTAATAAGTGACTTATCTTCTGAGACTGTTGGATGAGATAAAATGATTGAAAAGTCCTCTCCAGGATTCACTATTTCGATGAAGAATCTGGAGCTTCCATCTTAGATTATTTTCTCAGATTCTCCGGTATTGACATTTTAATGTCCAGAATCAGCAACAAGGAACGTTTAAGTTGCAAGGCAGACCATAAACGATAATTCTGTGAGTGAACTACTAAGAGGTTCAGCATTAAGGAGTTAACCTTTGAGGACTTTATTTCCCCATAGACGATACTCAGGAGATGATAAAAAATAATTGTTATTGTCAGTCCTCGAGAGCTTTCCATCCTCATCTATGGATACATCTGTTATTCCAATACCTATGAACTTACACTGATTAAGGGGCTTGTTGAAGAAACAAGTAAATTAATAGACTTTTTCCTTATCCAGCACATCACTTGCAAGGATTCCTGATATCTTGTTTTTGCTGTTAGTATTTACTACTATGCCAAAGCTATTCCTAAGCAATGGGACCTGAGAGTCTTATTGGGAATTGAATTGATTCCAATTCAGTTTTTAGATTGATTTCGATGAAAATATTGATTCCATTGCTTTGTTTTCTAACATTTCGAAGATTGGATAATTCACAAACAGCCTTTGTAGCTCGTTGATTGCGAGGTTCTCATTTGGTGCTTCATTTTTTAGCTTCTCGCATAGTCCCCTAGAGTTTGATTGGCAAATTTGCTTAGGAGATTATGCTTCTTTATATGCAGATCCATACTGAAGATTCAACTCGCCTATCTTCTTTCCAAGTTTCTCTAAATTTTCTTACTAACTTTTATCTAATCCTAAGCTGTTCAAAGCTGGAATTGAAGTTATATCTGTAGAACACTATCCTCTCGTCGTTTTTAGCTTTGAAATAGTTGCTAATTCCTATAGAACCGTATCTTTTATTTCCGTAAGAGCTCCTAATTCGCTAAAATCATCCTTTTATTTTTCAATATCTGTTAATTTTCCCGTGAGGGTGCTTTGAATTGATTCTTTATCTTCTAAAACTCTTTACGCTATCTGTTTAGCTTGTCTTGAGAGCTCCTCAGTCGGTGTCTACATATCTAAGACAACGTTTCTTAGAGCTTCCTTTTTGCTTAGCACATCATATTAATCGAATACTTTCCTGTTTAATTCTTCGATGCTGCTATATTTCTTCTCCATCTGCGTTTATTGTCTGTCGATCATTTCATTTACTTCTTTCCTCAGGTCTTTGAAGAAAATATCCATTCTTGACTTCATCTTGGAACATTTGTCTGCCTCTGATGGTGTTAATAGCGCTTGCAATTTCTAGATAAGAAGATTCTCTCCAGGAAAAGGCCAGTTCCTGATGGTTGTTGTTAGTTTACTTCCTTCGATATGCTAAAGAGGAATAAGATACTTGCTTTCTATCCCTTCAGAAGCAAAGCAATCCATGCACTTGAATGAGCTAGATTTGTTGACTGGGGAAACACAAAGAAAACAAAATGCCATGCCTGGATGAATGTCACATGTTCGAGAGGATAGAATAGGAAAGGCTGAATTTTTTAGTTATGAATCTGCGATTTGAGAGGCCATTGCTAAGGGAAGACTGTGTGCGTGAGAGAGAGAGAGAGTTTATAATCTAATTAATTGTTTCAACTTCAACAAAATAAGGATTCTTAGTTCGTTTCCCTTTTTCTTTTATTGGAATAAAATTGAAAATATTTGTCATTTATGATGTAAAGCTCAATTAAATTAATCATTATTTTTGTTTTTTTATCTTTTTTAGAGTAAACTTTTAAAATTTCATCAGTGAAGCAGTGTAGATGCTTGATGCAGGTAATCACATCGCTATTCGAGGAAATTGTAATGATCTGACAGAGTCAGTTAAAAGGATTTTGAGGTGATTGCCATCTCTAAGATCTTTAAATTCTTAAATATATCTGCTCTGAAAAAAAGTTTGTTCCTACAATCTGCCAAATGAATATTCGGTAAATTAATTTACCACTTTTTAAGCAAAGCAGACACTAACTATTATTTTTAATTTTGTAATTCATTCGGTAAATATGATAACTACTAAATATCTATTAATACCACTTTCTAATTCAAGTTCTCTATGAACTAGAGTTATTCATTCGCAAGCAATAGGGGCTTAGAAGAATGAAAGAGAGAGAGAGAGAGAGATATCTAAGTCCAAAAGAGATTCACATCAAAAAGATACAAAAATCAGCGAATCATTCTTTAGAAATCTCTCTCTCACTTTGTGAAAATTCTTAATCACAAATTGAATAGAAAATTGTCAAAGAGAATTATAACTCAATCAAAACAGAAGAAGGAAAATTAATTATAGCCTACAAGATCATCATACTATCTAAAGCAAGCAACACGAATAGACTGACATCTAGAATATATTTATCATTGACAGAATATCAACATGAGCAATACAGAACAAGCACAAAGCACTCAAGAAGAAACCTAGCCAGGGATTAAGCTGAATATCACTTTACATGGGAAACTACTCCTACCATTGGAAGTAACCATATGATTTACTATTAATCCTAGTGTCATTTTTATATGCATAACATTTTAAGAAAGCAAAACTTAACTTACTTGTTTCCTATTTTTTAGATAGCAGGCACTGATACGTTGTTAGAGATTAAACAGTTCTTGCAAGATTCGAGCATATTGCATTTCTTCACGAACTATCACTTTGCATCGAATAATCAGTCTCTGAATGAATATGTAGACATAGCATCTTTGGGATTGGTGACGGATTCAACGCTCGAGATTGTCTTAGGTAGATAGCTGAAAATAAAAGTGAGTGGGTGGTTAATACATGAGTCTGTGCTCCTCACATAAAACTCTTATTAATTATTTTCTTCTTCTTTTCTTTTTAGATCCTTTTGATCAACGAAGTGCCAAACAACATGTCCTGAAAGTCCAAGAAGTTCTCGAGAATCCAGCAATTCTAGCGAATATCTTCGAACGATTCCAAGGTACAAAAGCAAATACTAGAGTGATTATCACTCTCAAACAAACCTGTGTATGTTCTCAACTTGGATTTTAGTTTTATTGATTCTTTTTGTGAATTGTTGTAGAAACTGAATCCTCAGAGGAAGGAGCCAAAAGTAAAAATAAATAAAAGAAAGAAAGCTCTGATGAAGATGAACAAGATGAAACTGCAGCTGATGGGGAGCAACAACGCAATAAACAGGCAAACAGTAGCAATAGTAATTCTACTAAGAAACAACAAGCATCCAAAACAAATGAAAGCGATAACAACAACTCAAAGTCTGCAAGTAATGTCACCAATCCTAGCAGCCGTGAGTTATGCTAGCTCGAAGATGCTATGCTTGCTAGTCTAAGTAATCGTCTAATCCAAAGTGAGATCAGCACTGACTCAGCGTCTTCTTCCCTAACTCAATCTGTGAGTTACCTTAATTTCTCTGGGTACAATCCTCCTCCATAATATCGCGCTATCCAAGGTGATTTATTCTATCTCAGCATCAAAACACTTGAGAATCTTACTTTCTAAGTCACAGCATGTCCAAAAGGGTTCTATTTAAATAAATCCACTACTAAATCCTTCGATCCATCGCCAATTAGTTCTTCTAATCATAACAATAGCAAAACAAACACGAATTAATCAGGGATATTTGTAAATCTGATATATCTTCTCAAAGCCATCAGTCCAATCTTCAAGGAGAGATACGATGCTATCATTAACAACACTAATAACTCCAGCGATTCTTCATCTAACACTTCCTCAACTTTTGATCGATTTAATCTCCCAATTCTAAGTTTCTATAAATATGGTCATAAATGGTTATTCCCTAAATCCAACCCAGCTGATCATGAATGGAATATGAATCGTTGTGAAGCATCACTGCTCAATCTCTATGGCTTCGATGTGAATGGCCCGAGGGATTGGAATGAAGAGTTATAAATCTGCAGAGATCTACCTCATGGTGATTTCATTGAACGACTTAACAGAGATAAAGCAAATATTAAAATATAAAGTGAGTTCATCGATGCAGCAACGGAAGGAGCTAAAGCTGTGGTAGATGGCAATATCTCATCATTGAATCCAATGGATCCATTACATCAATAAGTGTATGTGTATAATTAGATTTTCTTCTCATATGCGCTTGAAAACATCGATCATTTCAAAGTAACACATATCCACACACAAATCCTAATTTACCTCCTTTTTACATTAATTCCTTTGTACTTTCCATTATTCCAGCAAGAAACAGGTCCTGATGCTTCTCCAAATGTGACAACAGCAAATTGTGATCTACGAAATCTTCGAATTCTGCACAAACTCGATATCCCTGGACTCAGCGTTCTCAACACATGCCTAGTTGATTACAAAGGTCAGCGAGTTATCGCTTAATCTATTATCCCAGGGATCCTCAACAGCGATCATAGCAACTGCTCCTAATATGGATCAATCGATGATGGGAAAACCATCCACAACAATCCCGAATTCGCTGAGATGATGAAAGCGATATGTGCACACTTCTAACTTGACGATGAAGTGTAATTCCATGATGAGCAAGGTGCTGCTCATACTTTATGCGGATCTATTGAAGTTAAAGGTATCAGAGGTAGTGACAGGAGAAAATATATCTTAGATTTAATGAGATTATCCCCAAGAGATTTGAATTATCCCGGAGTGAATGAGAATCTCTGCTGCACACTGAGGCATGAACTCATAGCGAATTATGCATTGGCTAAGAGTTTCTAAGCTGCAAATGATAATATCAAAGAAGAAGAAGGGAAAGAAGAAGATGCAGGGGTTACTGCTTCTGTTACACAAGAAGAGAAGAACAAAAAAGGAATTGCTAAATTCATAAAAATCTAAGAATATCTGCACAATCCTGAGAACTAAATCAAACTCAAACTCAATGCAAACATCTCCACTAAAGCACCACTCGTCGATCAGCAGCCTAAACTCAAAGGTAGATAGAAATATTGGTCCAAACTAATTTTCAAATCTTCTCTTTTGTTTCTTTTTTTACCACAAGATCAACATTTGTAACTCACATAGATCTCTGACTACCTCATTTCCAAGGCGATCCCTAACGTGCTTAATGAGCTCCTCACAAACAGTGAAAACGGACGTATTTCGGATAGTGCCAGCATCGAAGAATATTTCCATGCCCATGGTGTGAACATGCGATATATCGGAAAGATAGCTAGCCTGATTAATCAAAAAGAATCACCACATATCTACATGATCGTCGAGCGAATTATTCTTGTCAAATCAATGAAGCATGTATTCAGAGAAATCATGCGAAGCACACCACCAAGTTATCTGCAATAGGCTATTGCGCATGGACTGAATGCCGTGTTTGCATCGAATGAGATAAGAAGTAAAATAGAATCAGGTGAGATTACCATCGAAGCTGCTATGGCTGGGAATAATAAGTAAGATTCAGATAACAATGGAAGTAATGCAACTGCTGGTTCTAATGGCGATTCTAAGAAGAAACGAAATAAAGGTAAAAAAGCAAAGAAAAATGGAAATGAGGGAATTACTCAGGAAAATGAAGACGAAGCAGGTTAAAAAGAACTTTCTTAATAATAGTTACTCCAGTAATCAATGGGTGATTTAGAGTTAACTGATATGATAACTATCACCTAGCCTACAACTATTAGCACTAAACCATCTGAGATTTGGGCTAGAATCGTGTATGTCGCTAAGAAAAGATATTCACATGTGCTCCCAGAGGATATTAATATGTATACTCCTCTTACATTGAAGTTCAATAGATTAGCTACACTAAGAGATTTAGTATTATCGATCGGTGTGCATATTGAAGCGAAAGACTATGAGTTCAATAAGGAAACTAATAATAGTATGAATACTTCGAAGAATGAATAGATTATGAGCAATAACAGTAATAATACTGCTCAAACATCTCCTTCGATTTCTGTTAAGCCGACTGTGTTACCCTTCCAACCTGAGAATATCAAAAATATCACACCAATCGTGAAATTCATCGAAATAGTCTCAGATGATGCGAGAGCCAATATCGAAATGGTAAAATATTAATATAAGAATTCTTGTTCCTCTCTTTCCTATTTTTTTTTGGTTATTTTATACTAACCTCCCTCTTTTCCTACTCTTTTAGGGTCAGAAATATCTCATGGAAGGTAAAGTCTCGGAGTCTTTGGAATGCTACTAAACAAGTGCTCACATTCTCGTGAATCTCTTTGGGCCTATCCATAAAGACCATGCATATTGCTGCCACAAGATATCGAATGTCCACTTTAAGCTTGGCGACTATGAAAATGCTATTTCATACTAAAAGCAAGCCATCGAGATCTACAAGAAACTTTATGGATTCGATCATCATTAGACCGCATAAGCCATAGCAACGCTAGCGTATTATTACTTCACTGTGAAAAAACCTTCAAGAGCCTACAAGCATATGCTCAAAGCGCTCTTTATATACTCGCTAATAGGAGGAGAACCAGTAAGATTATTATTATTTTTTAGAAGATTTTTTTGGATTGCTTAAATATTTTGTGTGTGCTTGGTTCTGTAGCATCCAGATTGCTTTCATATGTTCATGAATCTAAGTCTCATGTTCTAAGAGAATGAACAACACTAAGCATCGTTAAGCTGCTTGTTCGAAGCCTTAGACAGAAGCATCACAGTCTACGGGAAGGATCATCTGAAGATTGCTGGATGCTATCAAGCAGTCGCACTTGCTCATTATGACATCGATGACATCAAAAAAGCATTGGAATATTAACAAAAATGCATTGCAATTCTTAAATTAGTAATATAAAAAAAGATAATAATAATCTAGGGACATTTAGGGGTTACGATATGTGTTAATTGGTTTCATGTAGGGATTGGTCATTCATTTCTTATTGCTATTTTTGTTAGAACTTGGAAGGCGATGACGCTCGCGTGAGGGAAGCAATGCTGTTCTAGAATAAATTTGAGAAGACACTCGCTGATAAGAAGAAAGGACAACAACTCAAACCATTATCAGATGCTGCTACAAATGGGAGACAATTCGGAACAAATAAAACTGCTAAATCGAAGTAGATCTAGGAGAAACTAGAAGCACAGCAGGAATAATAGACATAAATGACTGCAGCAAGTGAAGAGAAAGCGATGACAGATGCGAATATTGTAAGAAGTCTTTGAAGCTATATTAGAATGCTTTTCGGGGTGTTTTTGATGGTTACGATGAGTTAATTGATTGGTAATTTTTTAACAGGAAAGGGAGATCTTGAAGTAGAAGATGAAGTATGCAAAGATGAATGCTAAATATGGAGCAAGAAGATAATTCAATTATGAGCATTAGAGAACATCAGCGAATACGGAAATGACTGAGCAACAATAGTAGAATAGCAGTGCTTAGTAAGGAGAAGATAAACAATGAGAGAGAGAGAGACAAAGAGAAGAATCAAAAAGAAAATATGCATAAGATAAAGAATTAATCAATCAATAAATCTCTCTTTTGAAGCCCCATACGCACACAGAGTTACGAATGCTAAGTTCAGTGCATTATTGCTATTTATATTATTTGTGTAAAACTAATAAACCTATTGGTTGAATGATTGGAAAGCACAGGCAAATTATTCTTAGTTTCATATGCATGTGTCAGCATGGATACATATCTCTTGGTATTGAAAGGAGTGGGGGTGATTTATATATTGTGGTTGGACAGTGTGCACGAAAAGATTATTTTTTTCATTTCTGATTGATATTAATTTTTAATTTTTAGTTTTGTGGGTGTTAATAGAGTAATTCTTTCCCTGGA
>Ga0302271_10001571_pt1 | contig 21766 bp, 9 predicted proteins | sample III_Bog_N1_1_FD_198767 | JGI IMG/M metagenome (GOLD analysis project Ga0302271, IMG submission 198767) | Peat permafrost microbial communities from Stordalen Mire near Abisko, Sweden - III_Bog_N1_1 | ecosystem: Environmental > Terrestrial > Soil > Wetlands > Peat | place: Sweden: Abisko... | reverse complement strand
AACCCCAACCCCAACCCCCGAAGTGCTTATTTCTCTTTGCTTTGTTTTAGCCTAGTTTTGGTGATAAAGCTTTTCTATCAAAAACCAATTAATTATCCCAAAAAGGAAAGGAAGAAATAGCATACATATTCAATTGTCCTCTTATTTAATATCTCTTCCACACTGATTTGTTAACCCGATGATCAGGGACTAATCATATGCGATCACAGCAGAAAGGAATGCATATCTTAATCAGGAGAGGGAATAATTACAAAACCAATCTATTTCCAGATAATCAATTTCGTCTAGTTTACTTTTTATTAAATTTTTAAAACCTAATTGGTTTGTTAAGCAGAGGCGAGAGAAATGGTTTATCTACGCTGTTAATAGATTGTGTGCTATTTTCTTTAAATTATTTCTGCAATTTTCTTGAGTTTAATAGCTTCAAAGTGCTAAAGATTTTTTATTTTTTTCAATCACTGAAATACAATAACTCAAAGATACAAAGATTTTTTGAATCTATCTAAGTAGGTTAATTTAGAATCCTATAAATCTTGTGGTGTATCTAGCTACATCATAGATTAAGAATAATTTCAGTTATGGTATCAAATATTTATTAATAAATCCATTATTTCTTTTTTATTCTTTTATTGAGAATGAGAGAGAGAAATTAATCAATCAAAAGAACAAAAAATCAATAGTTTTGAATATCTTTATCTAAGAGAAAAGAAAAAACAATATTTGATAGCTTTTCTGAATATTTGCTGGTAATTTGATTATCTTAGAAACATCACATCAACATAAAGCAGAAGGGGTTTATGTGAAAGTAATAAAATCTCAGAATAAAGAATAAGGTTACAATACATTACTTTTTGTTTCTCAAAGTAGAAAAATGTTATAATTCACAATCTTAGTATTGCAATGGCGTAAACCTTTTCTTTTAATCTCATCGACTATTTCTTTTAGCCTGATTGGCCAATGAAGAATTTAGTGATGCTGATAAAGAACAAAAACGAAATAGATAGCTTTCCAGAACATTTTACTTACATTTGATTTTCAATTTCTGGTGATTTAATCGTGTCAGTTGAACAAGAGGGAAAAAAATATATGTATATCCCTCCCAAGAAATTTTAGAAATACTTGTTGCGCAATTTAATTTGATAGATTGCTTTTTAATGAATGCAACATTTACAGCTTGATGATATGAGAAATAGAAAGAGTTAATACTCAATCATTGGGAAGCTAAGAAAATAATTAAGTCGATTCGGTCTTCTTTGTTTCAAAAGAAAAAGAGAAGAAAAAGAAAGAAATTTAATTATGTAGAAGTGCTTTTTTCTCTCTCTCGAAGATAGTTTTAAACTATTACTGACAAAAAACATAAATCATCATAATTCAAAGTGAAATTGTCTCTTTTATCATATTGTTTCTGCAAATGTTTATTCTCCCCACCTCCCTTTGTTCAATAAGTAAATTCCCGTTTTGGAGAAGTTGTAAGTTACTTTTGTTCTCCAAATAACACAACTTTTGTGATAAGCTAAAAAAGTTGTTGGGCAGATGAGAAATGATTCAAAAGATTATTAATATCAGCAAAATCCAACCACCTACACCAATTAATAATAGTAATTAACCCTTCAATAGAACTAAATCTAGTGAATGTTTCCCAAGAGATTACTAATTTCAAAAAATTATTAAATATTGAAAATCAATTAAAAGGGCAAATTTAGAGCGTTAGGAAGATGATCTAAATTGTAAGTAATCAATAGCAAAAATAATAAAATTCTGTCATTCCCTGGATTTAAATAGCATGAGGTAGCCCAGATATTAGCAGAAATAATATTGTTTTGTGCTTATTTTTCAAAAACAACAAAAACAACTGCTGCATAATTAATTTTGAATACTTCAATTCGTCAATGCAAGCAATTCGTTTTAAAAGAATAAGCAAAGATTTGGGGAGAATATCTTTCTAAAAATCACTTTCAAAAAAACTTATCTTGGCCAAATATAGAGCGTTAGAGATGTTTCGAAGATCTTTCTTTCTGTAAAAAGGTAGAAGCACGACAGGGGAAAGGAGATGACTATTTAAACTGATAAAATAAATAAATGCCTTATTCGTCCTTCATCCCATTTAAAATACTTTTTTTAGTAGCTTTTTCATGAATCTTAGAAATTTTTCTATTTGATTAGCTTTCAGCTCAAAAATAGTTTGAAAAAAATTGATTAATTTGTGAAAGTTATTAAAATTAGCTATCCTCACAAATGCGTTAGAATATGTCCTCTCAAATGTAATGAAGGATGGGTGGGATTTGGTAAAGAAAATGGACTCCATTGTACAAGTGGATTAGATGCGAATTAAGAGGGATAGCTGAGGAGAGAATAAAATGTCAAGTTTTCTTTAAAAATGGAGTCAAAAATAGTTTGTTGGAAAAAAAAGAGAAAGTGTGAACCCAAGAGAAGCCTCAAGATCAAATAATTAATTTGATTGTGAAAATTATTATAATAATAATAATCCTAATTTCATTAAAGCGATGAGTAACTCAGGGAGTTCGGGTCAATTTGAGTGGGGGGTGGCTTTTCTGTTTGAAAAGGCAAACAATTAAAGAATTGAAATTGTGGCTGACTAAAGTAATCAGGATATTTGGATCGATCCTTAATTTTGCCTTGTCAACTGTTAAAATCCGAGAAAGAGTGAGATAGTTTTGATCCGGGCAGGAAATCGCAGCCAGCCGTGCGTGTGATGTCTAATATAATTATCAGCTAGGTTCTTTTTGCAAATATCTTTTTACTAATGGCTTTTTTGTAAGCACAAGTGAATTTACGATCACATCATGCGAGGGATGGCAGTGGGGCACTAACTCAGCATTTGAAATTGAGATCTTGACATGTTTGCTGCGGGAGAGTTGAATTAAACTAAGATTCCTAGGATATAAAAGTATTTGGGGATAAACAGATATAGATAAAAAAAACATCTAAGTTAATTTCTAAGGGCACGGAAAGTTGATCACAGCCGATCGGAATCAGTGTATAATTGATTTATTCGTAGGAGATATTAAATTTGTGCAGCTTCAATCTGCTAACGAGTACTACTACCACCAACTACTACCTATTCTACTAACATACTTTAACTTCTTTCAATCTTCTTTTGCTTTCTTCCAAGTTTTGCCTAAATAATTATCTGTTTTTTTGTCTTTTGTTTTAAATATCCCCCCCCCCCCCCCCCCCATTATTTATCTGACTTTTCTTTCCTTTTTAGTTCTTCTTCGGATGACTAGTTTCAAATAAGGTTCGTTCATTCTCCCCAGCTGTGATCAAAATCTTTCCCCAAATTCTTCCATTTTCTCCATGGATAGTTTAGAAACTACTAATACAACTACATAAATCTAGGAGTCTCAAATTATAAGATCTTCACCGTAGCTCGCTAAACAATCATCGTTGCATTCTTGGATGCACTAAAACATTACATAATCCTAGCCATTCATTGGTAGTCATTAAGCTATCTTCAGCACCAACACTGCTAATTAGATTCAACTTAATGATGCATAATTCCAATCTGATTAATAAGCTCATATTATCAGCTCTAGTACGTCCCTTCAACTCAGTCCCAATCCACCTGTGTTTTACTAACCCATTAACATCAATAACAGTCATTCTCATCATATGCTCTAATATTAGTCTTCTCAGGAGGGCTAGGTATAGTTGCAATAATAGCATGAACTTTTACAATAGCAATTCTGGTAACATTAGTAGTAACCGCATGAGTAGTAGTTACTTAGCCAGCAATTCACTATACAATAACACTAACAACAATATAACCAATAGCAATGGTAACACCATTCTCAATATTATTCACCTTAAAAATAATAATAATAACAACATTCTAACTCCCCAAATAATCATCGCCATTATAACCCTCCAAACCCCTCTTCTTCATTTCCACAATAGAATAGTATCATCCGAAGATCATCTGATTCATCGGCTACGTCCTCTGAAGATCAACTCAAGAGACTCTCATTGATAGGATACATTTCCAATGATATGCGCTCCAAAGCGATTTCAGATGATCCCAAATACAAGACCGAACTTTGTAACACTTATTAACTTACAGGGAAATGTGAATATGGGAACAAATGCAAATTCGCCCACGGAAATCATTAGCTTCTGAAGAAATAACTATAATAGCAACAATAATAACCATCACAATCCTCCCTAAATTCTTAATAGTTATTGAAAACAAAGCCCTGTAGATAGTTCCATGAAAAAATGTATTGTCCTTATGGATCTCGCTGCAATTTCCAGCATGAAGTTCGCACTCTTGCTTAAATTTAAGTTTAGCATATTTACTAAAAAAGATTGCTCTCAGATGATCTTAATATTTAAGTCTAGAACTCAGAGCAATAGCCTCCATATAAATCGACTAGGCTACCTATTTTCAATTACATATCATCAGGAAATAATCTGTTCCCTTCGAAGAATCAGAATCAAAGTAGGAATCAATGAACAAACATATCACTAACGAAAAATAAAGAACTTCAATAATCTTAGGCTAAACCATAATCGTTAAACATAATAAAAACTGGCTCCAAATATTCAAAATTGATTTATTAGTGATAATGTTGGCATCCTTCAGAATAAGAAATACAAATAGCCTTGTGGTTTTAGTTATGTTGACCCTTAATATTTATTTTATGATACTTCTCTTGGTATCCCGTGCTCATCAGAATAATAAAGGATCTAATGGTCCATCTTTTATTAGGCATCCTCTCATCGTTATCTTCATCATATAAAATCACAATATTTCCTTTTGAAGCTCCCTCAGCTTTTCAAGATTCCTATCTGCTAATAAATATATGATTGTTTCTCTCTTTTTCCTTTATCTCACATTGTCATTGCCATTTTATAAATTATCTATTTAAGCTGCATGATATTTTATGTTCAAAGCTTATCACTGTCACTTGAAAATGTAACTTCCCCCCATCTAACAATAGATTCAATGTAAGCTGCTTAATTATCTTAGAGATGAATGGTTGAAAATGTTAAGAAAATGTATTCCGTAATAGTTCATAAGAATTATTAAACAGAATGCATTGGAATCGTTTGTAAAGTGGCGACTGATTTATTCATCAAATGTTTTATTGAAGTTTATATTTTTCCTTAAAACACAAATCGAAAATAAGATAAATAATGAGAAGAGAGAGAGGAATATAGACACAAAGAACTTGACCCTCTGTCTCATGCTAAGAGTTTTTTAGCATTAATAGCACCACTGAAAGTTTAAGGAAAAATAAAGGAAAAACAAGAAATAGGGGGAGATAAACAAAATATTAATTTAATTAATTTAATTCTTTATCCTCTTTTACTACACAAGCACACTCACACAGATATTTTTTCATACAGAAAACAGGGTCTATTCCCAAAAGCTCATCGATCTCAGTTTTTAATATGGGTAACTCCCTAGCAAAGGTATGCTTTTGTTACTAAGAGGATCACAATTCTGACCTTCCAGCATCTAGTGGCCCTCATTCAGGCAACTATTCTAGGATTACCGATGAACAACATGGATCGAAATCTCCTGAAAAAATAAAAGCCCACTAGCACTATTCGTCGAATAAATACGTGTCACACTCACATAAAGATCACAGTTCTCTTCAGAATTCAGACCAAGAATCGCATGGGATAAATAAAGGCACAAATGATGAAGATAACAATGGGAAATATGATGATAATGAAGATGACGAAGTGGAAATCTTTGAGGAAGAGAGTGGAGGGATAGTTGAAAGAAAAGTTAAGAAAAATAGTATTAAACCGAAGAAAGTGTGTTTGCTTAAACGAGGATATTTAAGTGCGATAACTGAAGAAGATGATTTGATAAGAGATTCAATGATGCTGTCTAAACGAGAGCGATACTCCAAAATATACTCCATTGTGAATAACAATAATAATAGCAGCTTGATCGTTGAAGAACAGGAAAATTTAGAAGGAGGAGGTGGAGGTGGATTGCTTGTTGATGAAGCAAGACAAACAAATGAAAGAAACACGATTAAGTTTGTTATCGAGGAGATGAAAGCTGTGGAAGCGATGGGAATAGAAACTGTCATCGATGAACTGCTGAATATTATTTCAAAGGACGAGCCTATGAGTGATATTTAGGAAGGAGTGAAAATTCCAGATGTTCTTCCTGAATATGAGAGTATCTGCAGGAATGGATTGAAGAAATTGCTATTAGTGTCTGTGAGTGATCTCACAAAAGAAGGGTTTGTGTAAGAGTATGCAGATCCAGGTGAGAAGGGCACAATTCCAGATTGTTAGAAATACGAGGAATGGCTGAGAGAAGCATTGTTTGAAGCTAAGATTAAGGCAAAGAATAATGTAAGTTTGAAGGGAAAAGTTGAGAAATAATAGGAGAATAATCAGGAGAAGATATTAGAAAAACCAATAGATAACGGGGCTGCTGATTTGAAGGAGATAATTAACAACACAGACAGTACTAATGCATTGTCTGACACTGACAAAACTTATTTAGATTCTGCGGTACAATAAGTATCTCAAAGATAACTCTAGGGAATCGAAGGGAATAATAAGAAAGAATCGTCTAAGATAAATGGTTAGAACAATAATAAGAATGGTGATACTTTCTATGTGAGCAGCATAAACAATAATGAAAATAGCTTTGTGAACGATAGCAGAGATTGCATTGAGCCTTAAGAGATTAAGTTAGTTGTTTCAAGTTAGAGCAAGAATATCACAGATAATAGTAATAAAAATACCAAAAACACTGAATCCTTCTATGCGAGAATCTTTATGAAGCCAGTTTAGGAAGATAAATACAAGTACTTTCATTTAAAAAGTGAGTACAATCTGCATGGAATAGATGCTAAGCACATGCTAGACTGCATGGTGAATGAGCAATGGAGCAGAGAGAATAACTAAAGTATCGATGTATTTGAGTCTCTTGGGACATTCAACGACTATAAACTGCTTTACATAGCTTATAAGAAGGTGCTGATGACTTCTCCGAGAGATTTCTTGTATTTAAAATGCAATAAGAGATTATCTTCTAGCTTGTATTTATCGCTGCAGGTCTCAGTAGAATTAGATGATTATCCAGAAGAAAAAGGGAAAGAAAGAGCTGTTGTTAAACTAGGTGGGACGTTGCTGAAAGACGAGATAAAAGGTGATAATGATAATAAGACAGATTAATAAAACAGTAAATTGTCTGTAATGAGCTATACTGAATCTAATTTAAAGCTAACACTTAATCATAAGCTGATACTCAAGCCAACTGTTAATGAAGTCAAAAAGTACATCCAGCGATTGCAGCATTTTATTAAAGACAAATAAGACAAGAAAGTTGTAATCAAAGAATAAAAGCAATGAAGATAAAGAAAAGAGAAGTAAGTGATGGTGATTATCTACAAAGAGATTCATAATAGTGTAGAGCTTTTTCAAAAGAATTCTGACTTACTTATTAAGAGAATGCCGAATATTTAGCTAATTCCTTTAGTTGAAATTCTTACCAAATTTGTGCTTTTTTTGATTTTTCAAGAATTTATGTTCAAGATGCAATGCGCCATACCAGAGATATAGGGAAAGAGCTTTGGATATTTGTACTAGGTTCAGTAATATTTCCTTTGTTAGATCAAATAATCAACAAAAATCAGAGTTGATTATCATATTTTCATGATATTTAGAGGTGGTTTTGTTGTCTGGGAGGTGGGTCTTTAATTTGTTGCTTGATAATGATTTTGAATAACTTTTAAGTAGGATTTTTACTTTATTTGGTTATTTCTGTTTAACTTTCTTTGAATCTTATTAATCTTTTCAGCACATTAGCTTATTCCTGTTTTCTATTTTCATCTGTCATTAAGGTGTTATTCTAAGGAAAACACATCTAATTCACTTCAAGGATAGAAAACCATTGCCTGCTATTTGGTTAAAAGTATTTTGATCAGTCATTTACAGCTAGAGTTATTTCCTGCGATAACTATTTTTCTACAAGAAGAACGGAGAGATACACATAAACGAAAACACAAATAAGAATTATTTAAAACTAATCTTAAACTCAATTAATATTCCCCCAGAGATTTTTTGTTTTCTTAAGACAGTTACAGCCAGAAATTAAATAAAAAAGTCTCTTTTTAAAGACAATGCTATTGGATACAATACGATCTACCCAGACGATATCTTGAAAATCACTCGGAAATTAAGGAGTAATAAATAATAATAAGAATATCTAAAAATAATTCATAAATTTATTTACAGTTTTTCATAGAATCCAAAAGGAAAGGGAAGCACAAAGCAAAGACACACACACAGACACAAAGAAAGAGAAAGATATTGCTTGCTCACCTACAATCTTAGTTCCTCCCTACTGAAAATCAATCCCCTGCAATAATCTTATCCAATTTATCTTCAATGAATTTCATCCAACAAGGTATGTAGCTTTTCAATTATGATGGCAACAATCCAACCAAGGGCCCAGTAAGCGATGGCATTTATGCGCCACTAGCTGGTCTGGACTATGTAATCCTCGATCAAGAAGAACACTGGTGGGATTTAGTGCCTTGCTGCAATCATGAAGCTAAATTCAATGTCTATGCTACGAATGCAAATCTCGTTTTCAACAGATATCCTAAACCTCCTCCCTTGCTTGGTAACAATAAAATGATATTTCACTTCACTTTTTCAACTTTTTCATTCTTTTATCTGTTTATCTAGGTCAATTCACTGAACATTCTGATTTCTGCGCTAGATAAGCCTTCCGTTCTTGTCGTAAATTTACAGGAGTTTTCAAACTTGGTAGCATTCTCGTAGGTCGATCAATTGCACCATTGAAATGCCATTGTGTTGTCCCCTCTATGTCCTGTCCTTGTGATCGTCCTGAGATATACATATCTGATTCTTCCGATAAACTCCTAGGTACATTGAAGATCCCAGGATATGGTCCATTATGCTGTGCGATTGGCGAAAATTCCTGTCCATTGTTAGAAATCGAAATGTATGACAACCAAGGGAATCTTAGGTTTAGAATCAAAGCAGAGTGCTGCTAGAAAGGATAAATGTTCTGTCCTTGCAGAACATGTGGCTGTGAAGCTATTAATTATATCATCTATGATTAGAACTCTTCTCCAACAGGAGGATTCATAAAGAATATGCTGAACGAATGTATGACAGAAGTATTCACAAGTGCTGATAATTACGCTGTTGGATTCCCTCCTAATTGTTTCCCGCAAGATAAGTTAATTTTGATCCACGCAGCTATATGGATAGATTACTTGCAATACAGAGCATGAAAACAAGTAAAAGGGTAAAATAACGAACATTTTGATTCTTATGGACTTTTAACGACAAAATAAATTTAAAAGTATCCCAAAATGCGTTTCTAATTTTGAAGGAAAAAACTAAAATCATAAATTCGTGTTTTTTTTATTGTATTTATGCAACAAAAAAAAGAAATTTTTGCGTTTAGCTTATCAAATCACAAGATTGAGTGGGCTTGAATTAGCATTATTAATTTCCAATTAGCAAAGGAGGGATATGACCAAAGAGAGGTTAATTAATTAAGAGAATCCAAAAGGATCAAATTAAGAATCAAAATAGTAGCAGTAGAAAAGAAAAATAAAGCACAAAAAGATTAAGACAAAGAAGCAGAAGTTAATATCAGAGATAGGGATTTAGTGATCATGGGTGGAAAGGAATTCAAGAAAATGAAGAAATCAGCAAAGATGGAGAAGATTACAGCTAAGAAATAGCATAAAGAAAGTAACAAAGAGGTTGATAACACAGTGCCTATTGCGTAGAACAGTAAAAAGATCAAAAAATAGAAGATCATCCATAAAAAAGATGGAGAAGTTGTAAACAAGTAGGAAACTAAATAAACAGTTAATATTCAAGCTGAGAAACCACAGAAGATCGTTAAGAGCTAAGCAGATAAGAATGGTAAAATCAACGATGGCTTGAAAGCGAAAGTGAACTCTAAGAAAAGAGAATAGCAAGTGAATCAACTCAAAATCAAAAAGAATCAAGCAAACAACAAAAAAGAACAAATAAAGCAATCTCCTGCTGATAATAATGCTAACAATGCCACTCAAGCTCTCCCTCAAGCTCCTCCCATGAACTGTAACCGATTTTATCAAAATAATTATCATACCATACCACTCCCATGTTTTTTTTCTATTTTTCCTTACTTTATTGTTTTCCTTTCAAGTATCTCATTTCAGTGGAGAAGTCTTCACTGATTTAGCTGGTCTCAGCAAACCAACTAAAGAAGCCTTGAAAAAGCTAAAATACTTCAATCTTACCAAGATCCAAGCTAAAATTCTTCCTGCCCTTCTCTCAACCAAAGACATCTAAGCTGTAGCCCCTGGTAACTCTGGAAAGACCCTCGCAGTTATTCTCGCAGCTGTAGAATAACTAACAAGTGATTTCCAGCAATCACATGGAACAGGTGCGATTATCGTAGTACCTAGCAATGAAGTTGCATTGAGGACATTCAATGCAGCTAAGGCTATCGTTCAATTCCACTCACTCACACTAGGATTGGTAATTCAAAAAACAACAAATAATTTAATCAAGAGATGTTGATCATTTTTCATTTGTATTCATTATTTGTTTCTATTTCTCCCTCTCTCTTTAGCTATTAGGTAGTTAATCCAAAGAACAATAAGCCATTCGCTTAGCATCTGGTGTCAATATCATCATTGCTACACCATAGCGATTGCTGTATCACTTAAGCAAAACTGATGGGTTTATCGTATCCAATTTACGATCATTATTTGTCTTGAATGCAGAAGCCATCGTGGAATAACAACTTAGCGAGAAAGTAGTCAAATTATCTAGTTTCTTACCAGAGTCGAAACAAACTGCTGTCTTCGCTGAAACACTTAACAAATCTGTAAAAGAATTATTCAAGTCGATCAGCAAAAACAACAACAATGCAGCAACCGTGACAGAATAACCAGTCTAAGATGCATATAATGCTACTTAGATTGACAAAACAGCATTAAAGGTTGTTTCTGGAAACTTTGAACATGGATATGCTATCATCGATGGTGACAAGAAGCTAAGATTACTTTACACGTTCTTGGAAAAGTAGAAGAAAGACAAGAAGATCATTGTGTTCATCAGCTCCTGCAATGCTACACAATTCATAGCAGATGTCTTCAGCAACCTTGGATTGACAGTGCAGTGCCTACACACAAGGTAAGAAGAATTACATTATTTATATTCTGAAGCGCAACTTTATCTTTTTTCATTATTTCATTAGACAAACATAAAAAGACAGATAGACTATCTTAGCAGCTTATTCAGCAGCTAGTTCTTCTATTTTATTGTGCTCTGAGGCTATTTACAAAGGACAAAACATTCCACATGCTGATTGGTTTATTCAATATGATCCTCCTCAAGATGCTTATCATTACATTCAAATCGCTTCGGAAATTTGTACTACTGATGCATCTTCAACAGCTGGAAAAGCAATTATCTTCCTTTTACCTGAGGAATCTCAATTCGTAAAGCTCTTAGCCGATCTAAACTTACCCTCTACGGAATTCAGCTTCCCTCAGCATAAACTAGCAAATATCTAAGAACAAGTTGATAATCTCGTTGAAAGAAACTACTTCTTCAATAAATCAGCCACAGAAGCATGGAGAGCTTATCTGCAGGTAATAACAATACCTACTCTTTTATTCTATTATTAGATTGTTTGTTATGTATCTCTCTTTTAACATCTCTTTTTTTTTTCTTGTAAAACTCTCAGAGTTACTCACAACACAGCTTGAAGGATATTTTCAATATCAGCAGTTTCGATGTACTCAAAGTCTGCAGATCATTCGGATTTGTTATGCCACCTCGTATCAATAACCTTGGAGTTAAGCTCGTCAATAAGTAGCTAGAACAAAAGGTACAAGCTGCTTAAGCTCAAGCAATCAAGCAATAATGAAGAAATAATCGAAATAATAGATAGCACGAATAACAGTTTTAGTTCTAATCAGAAAATTCATAAGATCATGCAAGTACCATTTAAACATATTATTAAAAACAAGAGTTTCAAGGGATAAACCAACAAAGCCTAAAAGTCTCAAGATCTCTTAGGAAAGAATTAATTACTCCAACTTAGTTGGCAGCTTGGTGTTTTGTAGATCAATGCCAAATCCCAATCCTAAAAAGTATATGTACCATGCTTTTGTAAAACTGTTTGTTCTTTCTATCTTCGTGCAATCACAACAAAAATACTTATCTTGTTTTTTATATGCTCATTCGTTTTTATTGTAATTATTCAACTTCCACAAAAATATGAGAATAATAACTGAGAATGATGAATATTGATTATTCTTTGGCAAAATAGATCAGCAAACAGTCACCGGCAGGCGTGAGTTCTTTTCAAACAACTCAACAATTCAACAAACTATTAAAACAAAAAGAGTCAAGTAAGAATTTTATTTTCATCACATTAGCATCTGCAATTATTCCCTTGTTTGGATTGCGGTGATGATAACAGATATTATTGCTTCAACTGGAAGAGAAGGAAGAGGATAATAGGCATAATAACTTTAGTAATAAATGAGTCTTCATATTTCATTTTTTTCACAGTATTTGATGATTTCTTTTCTACGATTTTATCTTAATTTAATAAAAGTTATTAAGATCTATTAGATAAAGCGTGATGTCAGGATACATTAGATTTTCATAAAAAATAATAGCGATAATAGACAAATACACAATCAGTCATTTACTCTTGTTTCATTCTTTTTTCAAAAGCTGCTTGGCATTTTCTTGTTGGTAAAGCAATAGTTGCACATTTACTGTTTGATTACTGTGATTACTCTGAACTTACATACTCTACAAAGATTGATATTCTTTTAAGGATCTGTATTGCCTGAGTTACTTTTGTTGTTTTTATTGGGGATAAATTCAACAATAAATTTTTATATTCCTTCTCGAGGAAACTGTATTTCAGCGTCATATTGGGTGCTTTAAACTGGATAATCCTTATAATTTCCTTATTATCCAGCTTAATAATTCCTGACATTTTTGTTTATTTTAAACTCCTTAGGAAGTTAACTTATCATTTGATTTGAATAATCTGAATATTTTTGGTCCCATTGAAGCTTGGGTGTCTCCTTGATTCCTTACTTTCTGCATTTGCTGAGGATAGACACAAAAAGAATGCTCCCAATTAGCTGGCTTGTGGATACTTTCTGGCATGAATCTTCATCTTCTGTGTTGTTTCTAAGAAGAATTTGGTCTTTGATGTTGAAAAGATAAAACAATGCAAGGACTTATTCCAAATCATTTACAAGATAGAACAAATCACTATGCAAAGATAGTTGCTGAGGGAGATCAGAACTATCGAGGAGTTAATGGTGATCCTACTACTGAGAGAAGTTCTATCTGGGATTTGCTGTTTATGGCCGCATTTCATGCTGCTGTGGCTATTTACTTGTTTGTGGTTTTTCAATGATTTGCTTTTCAAATTGAATCTACTTATTTGAGCTACTTTGGATATTTTAAAATGAAGAGTTTTAGGTAGTTTAAAGAAAATTCTGAGGCCCAGTTTATGGTAATTTAGTACTTGATATTGGCAGTTATTTTGATTATTCCTCATCTTTTTTTAAATCATTCTTCATTGTGCCAAAATCAATTTAACTATTGTAGTTATCCTATTATTTCTCTTTATTTAATCCTTTTTAGACTAAATTGTCTTCTTTTTTGTTAGCTAGATTATTTGTTTGATTTTTCCTGACTTAATCATTTTCTTCTTTCTAATTAGGAGATTCTCTTAGCATTTGAATATAAACTCTGGTTGGTTTTTAAGAAAGATCAACTAAAATATCTACTCCAGAAGATAAATAAGTCTATTTCAAGTCCTCATGTTAATCATCCCTGTTGTTAGACTAAACTACAGCAACTTTTACTCCGATTTCATTCAAATACATAGTTATTTTTTCAATTTATGCCTCTTTAGTGATTGTTGGGTCAAATAATACTGGGAGTTTCTCAATCATGAGTTCAAGCATAAACTAAGCAATGATTCTAATATCAATAGGATTGTTTATTAATGCTCCTTTCTTGAGGTTGCTGAATTCCATCATCCTTTTAATCGCTTAAAAAAGTTAATTTAAAAACTCACTATTCTCCTTCTAAGTACTTTAGTTGTTAGCTTTCCTTTCGAATTGTTATTACAGGTATTCACAGTCCTAGTTTTAACTGCATAAGAGCAAATACGAAAGAACAGTTAACTACACTATATCAATCACTCCATTTTTTACTCCGCTAAGGATCTAATAAACTGAAAATTACTATTGTTATTACGTGAAAGCAACAATAACATTTTCCAGTTTTGGAGTCAATTTGCTGATAAAATTTGCTCTCTCTTTGATGGAAATCCAAGAAATTTTGGGCTGTTAATAACTTATTCCATTTGCCCTTTCTCTAAAACTCAGTGTTTACCACCTACTATTAGGCGATGATTCAATAAAACAATCATAGCCAACAGCCCTTTAATCATCAATAACCTTTGCACCTTCTATTTTCAAAAAATGTTTTGATTCCTTAAGTTTGTTCACAAACTATTCCTTAAATTGTATGAAATTGTCCCATTTCAACCAAACATTCTAGTTTTAATTTATTAATTTAGAAACGATATCCATCGATATCTCTTATTTCATGACATTGATTACTTCTACGGCTGCATCGAAAATAAAGCTATCTGTGACATCTCTCAGTGTACAATTAGTCTTTTTGGCTGTCCAAGCTACTTGGCTCAACAAGTTTTTCAAGAAAAATAACACAATTATGTTCTTTGTTGTCTAAGTACAGAATAGCTCTGGATTCTCAAGAAATAGCACAAGATAACTGTTCAATTTCTTAGGATTTAGGGTCTTCTTGTTGTCAATGTACTAAACCTAAGTAATATAATCAATTTTATTAATTAAAATAAAAATATCAGGTCTTTCAAATGATTGCTTTCTCTAAGGATAGTAGTATTGGTGTTCTTTATCATTTAAAACAATCTTTGCTACTATTTTAATGTCTAATGCAACTTCGATTGGACGCAATTTGCTTTCAATCGAACTCTAATAATTATCTGCAGATAAATTCTTCTGTAACTTCAAGTTGGTTTCTTGCAGTACTCTGATGTTAAAGAGAAGTAGCTTGAACATAGAAATAATTGCTGCTTAATTATTTATATTCTTTTTAATCTCATTTTAGTATCCATTGACCAAGAGCTCTTTGCACTTTGTCTCAAGATTTGTGTCATTTATTAATTGAATGCTTTATTCACAAGCATCAGATATTTTCTTGGTTGGATCTTGACAAATTAATGGAATAAGTGTAAGTGCTTCCAAAACATTCGGAACATTGCTCCATTCTGTTTTTGATGTAGGGATCGAATAGCATGTGAACCTGTATTTATTGAGTTAGGAAGGCATCAAGGCCTTTAACTCAGAGCACGGTTCCTTTTCTAATTTTGTGGAATAGGAAAAAATATTTGTAATTTAAGAGTCTAATCCCTAGAAAATCTTGTTGAGGTCAGCTTGCTTCATAGGGATTTTTTTGAGGATAAGGATTCTTTTACTTTTCAACTATCGATTCTTCTTTCACGGGATCTCTTCTTCTTTTCTTTCTGCTCTTGGCCCAATATTCTAACTAATACTACTTCTCTTTTTTTGAGGCAATCTTTGAAAATTAATCTCACTTTTTCGAAGATCTTTTTATTAAATAAATACTAACTAATCACTTCTCCTAAAGAAATGAACTAAATTCATGCATTTTTCCTGGGAATTTATTAACTTTATTCTCCCCACAAACAAATCAAATAACAAATAGAAAGTTGATCTGATCTCTTTGAAATACTATTATTCAATTTTAATCAGTGAATGTTGTTATTTTCTCAAAAATAAATATTTTCACATTCTATCTAAACACTTAATCTCAGAATGAAAGGATGAAATCACGCTCTAATCAGTTAGTTTAGTAATTCAATGCAGCACAGAAACCAAAATGAAAACCTGCTAAACACATTTAACTGCTATTTGGCTTGAACAATGCAATCACAACAAAAACAAAAACAAAAACTCCTATTTTTGAAGAGGAGTCTATTATTGAGAAAAAAACTATGGAAAAATTTAGTAAAAATAATTAATACCTTCAAATAACGTTTAAGATTTTGCTTCTTTCTATTCCTGTTTGTTTTGTCAGCTTGCTCTTTTTAATTAGCACTTATGTGATAAATAGTTTATTTAAGATTTCTTGTTTAGTTTTGTGCTAATTTCGCATCAATTTCCTCAATATTATCAATTTTAATAACATTTAAGCTGCAGATTCGATGCAAGATGGAGGTTGATGGATGTCTACAATTCAGAAACTGGCAAAATGGTTTTAAATGTTGAATTTTTACATATTAGCATCTGCGTTTATTCCCTTGTCTGGATTGCGTAATGCTGACAGATATTGTTGTGTTATTTTGAAGAAAAGGAAAAGAGGACGAGGAGGATAATAAACATACCTTCTTTGGTAGTTAATAAGTCTTCACAGTTAATATGTAAAATAACATTTGCTGATTTTTTTTCTGCGATTTTTTTTAATTTATTTACAAAGGATTTTATCTTACATTAATCCCCATGAATTCATAGAAATCTACTTATTTCGTCATGAATATCTCAGGAGTTGCTGAATTAACCAGCTAGGAAATACTCTACAATAGTAAAGCCAAGTAATTAAGTGGGATAGGAGTAGGAGATAATACACAACCACACAGCTTAATAAGAGCAATCAATCAAGCAATTATATTCAATTCATTTGTGGGATATTTTGCTATTTAGAGAGTGTTGAAATAGCATACACAAGAGAATGGATGGCTCGAGGATCGATGAGGGATGTTAGCCTTAATCATCATCTTCAAACATCAGAGTATTCTGCAGGATGCGGCCGATCAATACTCTTGAAAGAAACGCTGGAGGAGAAACATGCGTTGAGTATGATTCCACCAAAATCACTTGCAAAGTAAAAAAGAATAAAGAAGAATACATGCATGTGCACTTATGTTTGTCCTATTCTTCAAGACATCAGCAAGGCAGAGCAATTTAACTGAATATTCGAGTTGTTTTGTTTAATCATGTGATCTATTTTTGGAAGGTATCAGGAACGGAGAAGCCTTACGACTTCACATTCGATAAGATACTGAATCCAATGATTTCTCAGAAAGAAGTCTTTGAAATCGTTGCCAATCCCATCATCGAAAGTAACAGCACCAAAACGACTGAAATAATAAATTAACGATCAATTCACTGGGAACATACATGAATTGTAAATAAGGTGTGATGGCAGGATACAATGGGACAGTGTTTTGCTATGGTCAGACAGCATCAGGCAAGACATTCACCATGGAAGTATGACAAATTTTCTACTATTTCTTCTTCATCTTCTTTTTCTTCGCTTTATATTATTTATTATCTTTACTTTTAAGGGCCCTTCTGACCCCACGAATGAAACAAAGGGTAAAACTTTCTCATGTTCTGAAAAAATTGTCGGCGATCTTTGATTGTGTGTGGTTGTTTCTCAGGGTTGATTCCTAGGATGATGGACAAAGTCTTGGAGTTGGTCTTGAATTCCAGTGCAGATCATGAGTTCTAGCTTCGTTTGTCGTTACTAGAGATCTACAATGAGAAAATACAAGATCTACTTGATTGTAACAATAACAAAAACATAAAGAGAAATTCAGATCAATAAATTGGCTCAACAGCATGTTAATCTTCTTCTTTCTAATATCCCTTTGCCTGTGAATGAATGCTTCTAGCTGCAAAGAACAACTTGCAAATCAAAGAGAGTAAATCTCGAGGGATTTACGTCCAAGATGCAACGGAAGTATCTGTCACTAATCCAGCAGATATGAGAAAGGCTATGAAAATTGGATCAGTGAATAGGACAGTCGCAGCTACTAGGATGAATGACAGATCCTCAAGATCGCATAGTCTCTTGTATCTGCAAGTATTCAAGAAGGATCTTTTAACTGACACAACAACCATCAGTAAGTTGTACTTCATAGATCTAGCAGGCAGTGAAAAGGTATTAAGAAAGAGGAAGAGGTTATTTCACAAGAAACACCAAAGCTGTGCTGCTTTATTTGTGTAGATATCGAAGACTGGTGTGTCAGGATAGCAATTAGAAGAAACCAAGAACATCAACAAGAGTCTCACATGTCTTGGAATGGTCATCAAAGCCCTGACATCAAGCAACAAGGATATCATAACCCACGTACCTTACAGGGATTCCAAACTAACACGAGTATTGCAAGAGTCACTTGGTGGGAATGCCAAAACAACTCTTGTGATTAACATATCGATGTGCAGCTACAATGATAAAGAAACATTATCGACGTTACGATTTGGATTCAGAGCGAAATCCATCAAGAATAAGCCCAAAAAGAATGAAGAAAAGAGTGCTAAATAATTAATGATATTACTCGAAGCAGCGGAGAATAAGATTAAATATTAAGAAGATATTATCTTAGCAATGCAGGGGCAACTCAATACATCCAGGGAATAATTAGATACAAGTAAAATATATTGTCAATAAAACATAGAAGAATATATCTATTATGTTTGTGTTTTGTTGTTATTGTTGTTTGTAGGCACAGCAAGCAGTGATGATTCGTTCTTGTTAATGCTGTCTAACTCTGAGCTGCAATCATAGCAATAGTATTATCATTCTTAGCAACAATAAGAAAGAATACAATTCTCACCATAAATATCAGCATAATCGTAGCTATTGGTATTGAAAGAACCATAACAGCAGATTTTATAATAGTATTCGAAAGAATCAAATCCTACGATTATCATCAGTAAACCTCGCTAGCAGAATAAAACTGATGGTGATTCGAGTTCTTCAATGAAATTACTCAAATAGCATATCGAAATGGTGAAACTGAGAGAAAAGATTGAGGAATAAACGTTGTAGCTGTCTGATGTAGAGATGCAGCTCAGGAATAAATAAATAGAAGTCATTGCTGTAAGAAGATAAAAACATTTTAAACCTACAAATCAATAAATTTATTATAAATATGACATTCTTGATTGATTTGTTGTATGTAGTTGTACGAAGATTTAGAGGAAGCGCATGAAAAAATAAGGGAAATAGAATCAAAGGAAACTATTATCCAAGAAAATTCATGGATAGACAGAGAATCTAGAACTTAAGAAGCCATTGAGGATATTATTAAGGATTCAAGGAGATTGCAGGATGATTTGTAGTATTTACTCGTTCGAATTGAAGAAATGAGAGTAGATTCCATCAAAGACTCAGTTAAAGCAGCGTTGGATTGCATGGGAAACATCACAAAGAAATTAGATTTAGCAAGGCTAGAATACAAAGATAATATATTATCAACAGCAAGGAATACAGCTGTAGTAAATACAAGGGGATAAGATGGTTAAAGTGATAATAACCATGGATAGATTGTAAGTGTGAGTTCTTGTATTACTGTGAATGATAGATAAAAGGAAATAGTCACAGAAGAAGATCTCTTGAAGAATATTAGATTAGGAGATAATCTGGTTGCAACAGAAACGGATAATGATGATGACTGGGAAAATGGTGGAAGGATTCCAACATAGGAGAGTGATAACAGCATAATTGATTTACATAAGATTATCTTGTAGCAAGCAGAAAAAGAAAAGGAGGAGGATGGATAAAAGCCTGAAGAGTTTACAAGTTTGCGTTTGCAAGAGGGATAGCGAACAGTACATGGATTTAAAGTAGATGATATCAATGGTTAGGAACTTAAACATGATTTGGAAGGATTATCAATGGTGGAAGATTAAAATGATAAGGGTGAAGACTCCATTGTTGCTAAGATGTTGACGTTGGAAGGAATTGTAGCGATTCAGTAGTAGAATATCAAATCCCTCACAGAGCAATGGGTTCAAGCACAATGCAATGTAAGGGATTTCACTTTACAGATTATTAATGGATTAGTTCACACACAGAATTAATTGTGTAATAACTTTTGTAGGTGAATAGGATTCAGGAACAAGCTGATCAGAGAGCTGCTAAGTTTATGAAAAAGTAAGAAAAATACAAGAAACGCCTCTAAGAAAAGCTATTCGAATATGAAGATACCATCTCAGCAGCCAACAGGGAAGTTGTAAGGACAATTATTTTTATGATGATTATCTCTAATAAGAATATTCCCAATTCTATGTGTGTTATCCCTTGGGTTTTATCTTGATTTATCTTGCTTTTTTGCATGATTACTTGATAGTCACTTGTGACTACTGCAATGGAAGAACTCAAAGCATTCTATGAGACACAGCTCTTGGAAAAAAACAACAAAATCAGTGAGTTAAATGAATCTCTCGATGACTTCAAGAAGCAAATGATACTACTGCTGAATGAGAGTTGCAAATATTACTGTTGTTTTCCATAGACTTCTTTGGAGAAGATAGAAGAATAAAATGACCAAGATAACAGCTATTGGTGGTGAACTTAAGAAGAATTGAAGACCAATGATAGGTATATTTAGATGTGCTTGATAAAACGCTAAGATAGAGAAAAAGAGGTACTCTGCAAATACCACGATAATAAGCGCAAGAGGATTGTTGTACTTGTAGATGCTGTGCTTCATGAGGCAAAAAAGCAAATTCAATAATGCAATAATTGTGTTAGCTTTAAATCAGTAGAACACATTGTGGAAGCAAAAAGTAAGAACAATGGATAGATATTAAAGAAACACCAATGAAAAATGACAGACCTTTCACCCTTTCATCTTCAATTGTAGATTGTATCCCTCTGAGTCCTAATAAGATCTTATTCGATGCTCCTAAGCTGTTCTGAGCTGTAGCAGGCGTACTGAAAAAAAATTTGTTTTTAACTAATAAGCAGCTTCAAAATGACTAAGGAGCGCTGTGATTTTTCGTTTACCACCCACAAAATCAATCAAGAATCTTACTCATATTACTAGCACTGATTAGTATGTTATCTGTTATTCATTATGTGAATGCACTTGACTTAAGGAGATTTAACTAAGTATTGCTAATTTGTGTGCTTGTAATGTTCTCAGAATTTTTATTTATTTTTGTGTTTCAGCGCATTGTTGTGTTCATTGCTTGTTTCTAATAATTAGGATTGACTTGAATGTTAATACAAAAAGATTAATCATAAATTCTCCAGCTAAATCATGTTGTCAATTCCACAGAATATCTACTTGAAGTCTTATTTAATTAATTTCTTTCCCCTTATGAAAAAATAAAAAATTCGACACCTGAGAGACTTGAACTCTCGCTCCCAAAGGGAAACGGCTTAGCAGGCCGCCGCCTTAACCACTCGGCCAAAGTGTCCTTGCATAACAGAGAGAGGAGGGCTTTTTTATTTGAAATAACTAGCCCAGCAGATTTCAAGAACTGTGACGGGTTTTAATCTATTAGCTAAAAGAGCCCAATAGTTTTTTGAGAAGATCTCTCTCTCTCTCTCACTTTATCTTTATGTGTCTTTTCAGGCATTATTTTACACATCTAAGCAAGGCCTTCTCCTAGCTTATCACCAACGATACGCATACTACGTCCTCCAAATCTTGAACAGCTGTGAGCATCAGCTTTCAGGAGAACAAAATCCTCTCCCAAGTTGCATAGATTACTGAGAGATACTCAAAAAATTCAAATACTAACTGAACAAACACTTCAAAAATGTCAAAACGAACTACTTAATGGAAACTCAATCAAGATAGTCCCTCAAGGAAAAGATAGCTCTCTGAATCTTTAAAGAAGTTTAATCAGCTATCCCATGATAAGCTCGA
>Ga0302271_10001570_pt1 | contig 21776 bp, 14 predicted proteins | sample III_Bog_N1_1_FD_198767 | JGI IMG/M metagenome (GOLD analysis project Ga0302271, IMG submission 198767) | Peat permafrost microbial communities from Stordalen Mire near Abisko, Sweden - III_Bog_N1_1 | ecosystem: Environmental > Terrestrial > Soil > Wetlands > Peat | place: Sweden: Abisko... | reverse complement strand
TATTTTTAGAAGATTCCCCACAACGGTTCCCCCTAATTCGCCTCTGCCATATTCAAAATAATGATAATATTCTCTTTCAACTTTCTGACTCATAAAATAAGTAATAAATACCAATTCTCTGGAAAAGCAAACATAGGTTAATCAAATTTGGAATTCCAATGTTTGTTCATTTTTTAGAAGCTTCTAGCTCAATAGTTATTCTATCAATTTAAGATACTTTTTATTCTTCTTCATCATCCTCATCTTCTTTGCTTTAATTTTACTTTTCATTTTCCTCTCCTTCTTGTTTATCCTTTTTTTAAGTTAGTGCTCCCTTCACTGTTAAGCAATTAAATGAATCAGCTGTGAAATTATTATTATTTTCCTCAGATAAAATGTTCTTTAGAGAAGGCGAAGCAATATCTAGAAATCGATTGGTTCTTAAGTTATTCAATTGTGAGTCTTTGCTTGAAAAGAATTATGAACTCAGTGTGATTGTGTGATGATCTTCTGAATTTGAATTTTAGTAGTTTTCTCCTGTAAAATCATCTTTATTTGGAAAGATTGGACGATTGTTTGAAAAAGGAACTTCAGCAGGGAGATCAGTGATTTCCTGCTCAGATTATGCTATCTACTGCAGAGCCTAGCTGGTTTTCAATTATTTTTTAGATAAATGTATTTTGAATGGGGATTTTTATTTGAACATCAGAGATTGTGGAACACTCAAAACTTTGTCCTAACTCCCAGAAAAAGACAAAATCTAAGAAGGAGTAGCCTAGGAAATATTCAAAAGTAATCAAATATCAATAAATATTTCCTTAAATAAATTAAATTTCAAGAATTCTTACGTTTTCTTCCATGGCTGTAGCAATATCTAATTTCTTTCTGAATGCACTTGAAGGATACTCTTTTGCAATATCATTTATCTTCAAGGAATCCCTAATCTTCGAGAGTTAAGCACTATCAGCTTTTAGCTTTCCAGTCCATGTATTTATCACTCTGTTATGTTTAAATGCCTTTAAAACTGACTTTATCCAACGTCTTCTTAGATAATGCAATCGCTCTTTTTTAGAAAAGCAAAATTTTCTGAAGAATGAAACTTTCAAAAGCATGATTTTGAGTGTCTCTATTTCCTCTTTCACAGAGAATAAAAACGCATGTGTCAGCAATCTGACACTCCAAATTATAAAGACTACGTTTATAATTCCAATAAGCACAAGAGATGATAAGAACAATTCGGTTTGACTATTATTATGATAAGATATGAATCCAAGATAAATTGAGAAACCAAGAACAAATGTTTGAATCAAATCAATTCTATTGTATTTCTCTAGCTTATATGGCTTGAAGTAGAAAAGTAGGAATCCATAACTAGCTACCAAGAAGAAGATAAATAGAATCTAAAATGACAAAATATACGATAAATTTAAAGAATAAATTGTAACTTTTGAAAGAAAAAAAAATAACATATTTTAACTGCATCAATCCCAAAGAAAGTTACTTTATTAGGGATGTCTTATTCGAAGAATGTGAGGCAACACATGATCAAGAGTTTCAAGTACATCTTCAAGAACTCCCAGTACCACGTATGCGGCAGATATTCTCCAGTCAAGAAGCTGTATTTTCTTCTCATTCTGATATTATTTTTAGAACGATGGATTTATAAAACTAAGATGCCTGGAATGATTACAACTGAAACAATAATCACAGGTATGACAAACCCCAATGACCAATAAATATATTCAGTTGAATTGCATAGGAAAAGGATATTATATCGAATATAATTGATCGAGCCTGTTTTCGAAGAAAAAATTATTATATAAAAAAATTTATCGAAAATTATGCTCATTTATCTTACCTATTTCTCTGCATGATATCAATGAAATAGCAGTTCTAAATATGGATGGTTAGAAGTATATCATACTGTAGAGGAAAGAAGTCGACAGATAAAAGCTTTTGCGATATTCATCTTTTCTGTAGGTGATTAATCCAGATCCATAGAAAATCAGCAGGCATGCTAGCTAAAGAGCGATAGTGGACATCAATTGAATGTAGATTCTATTGATTCCTGTACCAAGTTGGATTTAATAGAAGAAACATTCAAAGGAATAGAGAATCTCAGTTGTAGGGCTAGAAATAACATCAAGGGAGGAGTTAAACATAGTAGGAACACTTATTTTGAAGGTTGTTATGACAACGATGATTTAGAAGTAGTTTAAGATTAATTTCAATAGAATTGAAGTGTTGGATTCAACTTTCTCCAGCTCGCTTTAGTTGAGGGTGTTTCTAATGACATAGAGATTTAGCAATTTACTTAAGATGCTGTCTACACTGATCTTAGCGCTGATAATCTAAAAAAAAAAATCCAAATAAAACAGGCAATTCATGGATATTATTTTGAGAAAAATGAGAACCAAAAAGTGTAAAATTTTCATTTTTTACATATATTAAGAAAAGCCCTAGAATTTTGAAGGAATTAGCTAGCTGATCTCCGCATGAACCACATTAGAAATTGCCTCCTGTTGAATAATTGTCTTCGATATTGCAGCTCTCACAGAGTGGACCAATATGTCCTGTAGCACAAGTGAAATTGGATACTCCTCCTAGACAGTTTTAAGATGCATTGCTGCACTCAATAATATCATAAGATTGATCATTAATCCTCCAATATCCTGGGTTTACACTTATTTTACTTCCTCCCAAGCACTCAGCTTCCGAGGAGCATTTAGTACATTCATATATTGGAGCAGAAAGTACTGGATGGCCTAGTGAATAGTACCCTACTGGACATTCCATGCATTGATAAAAAATATGTTAGGAAGAAGTAATATTTTTGAATATTTCTCCTTGGATGCATTCTCTGAATTGAATTTCTAATGTTAAGCTGTAATTGCTCAAAGAAGTTGCTTAGATTGCTGTAGAAGAGAGAACCAAGGACACTGTGGTACCGGGAGTGCCTGTTAAGATTAGGCTAGAGATATTAAAATAATCTGAAAATGCAAATTCTGTGGTTTCTGATGAAATTGTGAATGGAGAAGCTGTTGTATTTTTGATAGCAATTTAGAGAAGAACTGAAGAAGAAACAGTAGTTAAGTATGAGCTGTCAATGCCCTCTGAAGCTTCGTCGATGAGGTTAAAGATTAAATTTGGGAGAGATGAACCACTGACTTAATTGAATATCGTTATGGATGGGTTTTCTCCGCTGTTGCTGTTGGTTTGGGTGAAGGTAAAAGTGGACTATTTCATGCTCAAAGCCTGATTGAACTGTAGGCTCTTTGGGTAAGAGAAGAGATTCTAGCCAAAAGAGTTTTCTAATTGTAAAATAAGAATTATTATTATTATTATTGGTAATTACTTTGTAAAAGTTAAATATCTTGAATTAAGAACTTAGCTTGAGAAATTTTTTTTTTACTTGCTTGATTGTTGGCTATCTTTGTATCAGATGAATAGTCAGGAGAGTATCCTTGATAGAAGACTCCTCCTCCTAGAACATCTGCTGTGTTGTACTAAATTGAAGTTGAAGCGAATTATGTCAAGTAAGACACACTTGTTGGATTCTTTTGAAATTCTAAATACACACCACCTCCTTCCTATGCAGAATTACTCTCAATGAAACTTTGTGAGATTTTAAGCACATTTGAATTAATATTTGTGATATATGCTAATCCTCCTCCATTTCCATCAGAAGAAGTGTTGTTCGTAATAAAAGTCTGCGATATCGTTGTATTACCATTTAAATTCACTAATCCAATTGCTCCACCACTTGACTGGCAATTGTTATTCGTGAACTCCGAAAATACAATGCTTCCATATGAATTAAAAATAGCTAAAGCTCCTCCAAGACATGATGAAGAAGAACAATAGGAATTTCTCATTGCTACATTAGTCAGAGTGAAAATTGAATTACTTTGGAACATCACTGCACTGAATTTATCACTGATTAGACTTGAGATATCCGTAGCTAAGCGTCGGGATGAAGAAATCATCTGAAAATACCTTTTAGAAAGCAAAGAAAACAAATGTTACAATCCCATTCCACATGCAAACTAAAATTATCTTCAAATCAATCTTCAAAAGCAGACAATGAATTTACTTGAAGGCAGTGAAATTCGTTGATGTAATTGCAATTTTCGAGCCTGAAACCACTAGGAATCCAGCGCTAGAGAATATATTTGAAGAAAATAACGAGTTAGTTATCTCCACAGAACTTGACAAGGCTTACAGAAAAACTATGTTCTCTGAACTAATATATTTTGTTTGATCCACACTATGTCCCTAGAATATGGAGGAATCTACTTAAAGAAACCCTGATTCTATCAGAATGTACATTCCAATTATGGGTTGAGCTGATAAAAATGTTTTCAAGTTTGTATTTTCTTCTGGAATATTTTAGGGGTTATTTTCAGGTGACTAAACGTTATTCACAGTGATATTCGAGTACTCAGCGAACACAAATCCACCTTAATAAGCGTAAACATGTGTGGAATTGCTTGATTCAAAAGATATTTTTGGAAATACGGAGTAATACTGAGATGGATCAATGGATTTTATTGTGAAAATCATATAAACGACACCTCCTTGTTTTGCAACGATTTATGAGAAAACACATGACTTTAATACTAATTCTGTTAAGTTTAATGGTTCTGCTATGTACACCGCTGCACCATAAGTCTAAGCGATAAGGCTAGTAAAATTACATGAAATTAATTGATATTTTGCTCCTGCTTCACTTGGGGAAATTGAAACAGCAGAACCTTTATTTCCGATGCTGTTACTAAACGATGAGTTTGAAGCAATAAAATTATTCGATTGGATATCTAAGAAGCCACCATGATAGGATTGAACTTCTAAGTCATAATTGTTGTTGAGAAATGAGCTATCTGTTAGATTTACGTTCTTTGAATTCAGATAAGTGCTAGCCTGGTAGAAAAGATTAAAACAAAAACAAATAAGAAAAATGTTTGAAGTAACTTTTTCTGGAATTCTCAAAATATTGTTGTTTATTTCTTACAGCTGGAGAGGATGTCACTAGATTTGACAAATCTGCTTGATTGACTGTAAGATTTGAGAATGGTGCTCTGATCAATATGCAGGAGGCTTAACCATAAAATAATCTCTCAGGAGTGGAGAAAGTCACGTTTTTGAACTTAATACCAATGATTAAAATTTCCAGGAGTTGTAGTGAATCAAATTTTAAAGAAGCAGATATATAAAATGCAGTTGATGTCATTAATGTAATATTCTAGAAAGTATTATTGGTGAGCTTCACTTAGCCATCATATTGATTAGTATTAGCAATGGTGGTCGAATCAGATTGCGCATCGATTATGAAATTATTCAATAGATTCTTATTGAAAAATTAACTGTTTGCCATTGTGAACTAAAGTGCTGTAAAATCAGATAGTTTGACACAGCTCTAATCGATCGTAGATGAGCTAAACTAGGTGTTTCCACAAGTTAATTAGTCAATTGAAAAATTCAGAGTTCTAATGAAATAAATAAGTGTCAGGATGTTATCAATCGATGTGATATCCAATAGACTCACATTGGAAATGTAATCGAAAGCCATCAGGTAAGTTTGTCCTGATGTGTTGGTTGACGAAGAAGATGACACAGTCGAGCAGGAATTATCAAGAAATTATGCATATGAGCAGAATAATTAAAAGTTTTTTGAGATAATCGAGTTAGAAATTGAGAATGAGGATTCTGTTGGAAGGTAGGAAGTGATTTTTACATTGAAAATAAGTTCAGTTAGGGAAGTAAGAGAAGATAGGAATGTATTAGAGATGAAATTTGATTGATCAAGAGAATAAATCATGTAGCTTGTTAGTACACTAAGTCCTGCAAAATAAGAGAAAAAGAAAGATATTAACTATTTTTGATAAGAATTAAAGTCTTTTTACCTGCAGCGATTGAATCCACAAACACATTTGAAGAAAAAGTTACATTGCTGAAGGTTGCGAACTGCGCAGATATAAACTATTATGATAGCGATGCAGTCAGATCTATTGTTTAGATTGTATTACTATTGATGATGCAGTTATTCATGATGAGATGAAGATTCTAATCAGAGAAAATCAAATTGGAATCTTAAAAAATAGTATTTTTTACAACTAGATTATTGAATATTAATTAGTGATTGTCAATGCTCACTAAGAAGACAGCAAGAGCATTAGTAATAGATTAGCTTGCTATTGAGAGATTAGATATTTCGACAGAATAGCCAGATATGACATTCATGTATCTAAAAGCATTAGTTGGTGATACCCTAAAGAAATAAACAAAACAAACAAAATCATAAATATTTTGTTGGATATCAATCGTGTGTGCTAATGTCAAGAATATTAAGATGATTTGATTACCCAGATAATGTGAAATCTAGACTTTCAAGAAGAAAATAATTGTTGGATATTGTGAAAAGATTCCAATTAGTTGAATTCAAAGTGCTGAGATCGAAATTCCAGATGAAATTCTTTAATTTTATATATTAATATCTAGAATATGAGAATGTACCACTTTTTCCAATAGTTGAAGGGGTTTAAGCTGAAAATATATCTTAAGTAAGTGATAAATCAACAGTCTAGATATTTAAGTTTATGCTAGGGCTCACAACAGTATATGTAGCTGTTTTGCTGTAAAAATATTCCAGCCAAAAATAGCGGTCTAGCAGTGTTACAGTACTTCCAACATCAACGTTTACAAAATAATTAATTGATGTGTACTACAATGAAGCTAGCAGGGTATAAAGTTTCATGTATGCTACATCGAATTCTTCAATCCTGTAGTGTATTGCAGAATTGCTAGTAGCTTTGAAAATATCCACTAACGAACTAGATTCCTCTTAAGATATCGTGAGGTTATATTTGCATCGGGAAGATTAGCATTTGTTAGTTGCACAATCCTCCAAAGATATCCTAGAATATTATGAAAAAAAACATGAATATTATTATATTTGTGAAACTTATTTTGGTTTACCTTTGAAGAATTTAAGATTAGGAGACTTTGAGAAGTTGATATTAACCTTCATATTGATATGCTATCATTTAAGATTTCAGTTAGAATTGATCATTCAGAGTAGTGAGAAGAGATAATTAGCCAATATTTGATAGCGAATAGAGTTTGTATTTTACATCAATCTTCAGGAGTAAAATATTAGGTGCCCAACTGAGAACTTGCGAAATCAGAAATGGATTATCGTCTGATATGAATTTAGACAAGACTATGGATTGAATGGAGAGATTGAATCCAGAGGAAGTATTCCAAGATGGTGAATATGAAAATATCCCTGTGTATTGAGAAGCACCAAATGAATTGGTGAATTAAATTATTAAAAAAGTTGTATTGGGAATGAAATATGCTGATGATAATGACCCAAAGTCAGTTATGGTAGGGTCAAATGAGCTGACCAACTAAAAGATAGAAGTTGAAGTGAAATCCATGGATTAGCTGAGATCAACAAGGGAGTTTAAAATCGAGAGTGTAAAGACTCTGAGGAACGTTTTGAATAGCATCAAAATAGTTGAAGTCTTATCGAAGATTAGAGAAATGTAGTTGATATCACTTGAATTAGATGTGTTTGTGGAACCTACAATATTCCCTTACATATCTGAAATGAGAATCTACATAGATTATGAAGTGCTGGGAGGTGAAGAAGAAGTTGAAGAACCATCTTGTTTAATGCAATAGTTGGCATAGTTAAAAACTTAACCAAGGAAAACTACAGCTACATAAGTCTAAGAGCTGATTTCAAGCTTCGTTAAATTGTAGAATTAAGCTACATAAACATTCAGTGATGTGAGATCCAAAGAGGCAGTTGAATTTACTAAACGAGATCTAATTTCTAAGAAATAATTTGGTATTTAATAGAATTCTGAAGAACTATTACTGCTACAATCACTTTCTTTTGCATAATAAATAGAGTAATTCGATTGAACCACACCGAAGACAACAGTTGGAGATACTATCAAGAATGTTCGAGTTGTCGCGTAGAGAAAAGTTAAGACTTGCGTGCTGGAGGATTGGGTAAATAAATTATATTCAGTGAAAGGGAGGAGTAATGTTGAGGATGTAGATGTGATTGTTCCAAGAGAATAAAGGTTATTAGATGCTGCATCGAATAAAGAACCAGAGTAAAGCTAATCTGATATTCCTGAGAGGAAGATAAAACAGTAATATATTAGAGAAGAAAGGTTTGATTTTGAGATGATTTACCTGGGAAGGTTTGAGTGAATTTAAAGGAGGAGATTGTCGTTGTTGTTGATGTTGAGGAGGAAGATGTTGAGATTAAGGAGCTGAAATCAATGCTTGCAACCATGCCAGCTGAAAACCCGACGAGCATATACTTCGCAGAATTTAACTCAATTGATGTGAATTTCGTGATCGTTTAGGATGTGGAGAAATTGAGTTTATTTGGGTGATCAATTATGCAGTTATTTGAGATAAAATCATCGATTTAATAAACAAAAAGTGTATTTGTTATGTCCAAAAAGGCAATGTAATACTCTCCAAAAAACGATTCTATCTAGATTCTTTGAATGTAGTTTGTAATGGCTTAAGATGAGAAACAAAAAAACAAAGGTGAAATGAAATACAAAAACCATAAAATATGTATCTTGAAATTACCTAATTATGTGAAGAAAGCAGGAGAATCTGTCATATCTGTGAGAGAATACGTCAAATACCAATATGAATTTTATTTCATCAGCTTAAGATCATAGAAAACTAGACAATAATTTGAAGTACATCCTGGAGGGTATTCACCATAAAAGGATTCTCCAAATTAAACCACAATCAGCGATGTACCCTTCAAATGAGCATAGCATAGAACATTACTTGGAAGTAGTGTACTTGGCCAATAACCAGCATAGATATAGCTATCCCTAAAATCGTATGTTGGAAATGTTCCTGCGAACATATCACCTTGAGTAGAAAACGCTAGGAGAAGATTTGTGGGATATGATGATCCATCAATATCATTTACTTCTTGAGCGTAGAAAAAGAGAGTGGGTTGAATTGGTTATTATCCTGACACACCTGATTCAATGTAGACTATGGAAAGGTAAATAGAACAGAAATTTGTTACAGTTCAAGAAGAATTTGTTTAGAATTCTAAAAAATACACTTTTGAGAACACTTTAATTTTGAATCAGTTACCTTGCCAGCAGAAATTGATTTAATTAGAGTCAGTGATGAGTGCGATTAATGTGTAGGAATACGATAGATTGATTTCTACTATGACGAATTATTCTTCAAATTCATAAGTAGTATTGTCTGATAGCATTACGACTTCAGCATAAGAAAAAACGTAGATCTAACCTGTGGAAAACACCGAAAATTCAAAAAACTGGAAAAAGTTGATGGTTTCAGAATGTTTTAATTATTTTTTAACAGAATAACATAATTCAACTGCGTTAATAAAAATAAAGCCAATCTGCAGCAATAAATAGATTCATTTTGCTAAAAGAATTATTAATGGAAGATACTTTTTTCAAAAGAAAAAACAAATAAATAAGTTGTTATTTTCTCTCATTACCACTGCTGCTACTGAATGCGATCGAGAGTCTATTTTGAAATGCAAAAACGTTGTAAACTGTGACTTAGTTTGTTAAAAGGATTAAAATATCTCCATTGCTCATTGTTTAAGTTGCTCGCATTCCATATTTATCAGTTATGTATGTTTATCTATGATAGACTTCTCCATTGCGGATATCGCTGATTATGAATATCTTGTTGGTATCAAAGGAGACATAAAATGAAGTATTCGGGATATGCTTGATTTCATTTATCGCAGCGTTATGACCTGTTTGAAATTTCAATTTTAGAGTTTTCTAAAAAGAAGGATACAAACTAGTTTACCATAGAGAGACGATACCTAAGGACAATTGAGAGTTGTCTCAGGAAAAGTCAGTGCTTGGAGGACATTAATGATCTCAAATATTAGGAAGAGTAAGAGCATTCAAAGATAGGGAATATTCTCAATTTGATATTTTTTTGTTTTTTCTAATTCAATACAATCGTAACCTAAACATCTACTCTATTAGTCTCTCTTCGGTCTGAGATGCTTGAATTTGGTTTACTGGGAGTAAATTAAAATCTCAATATCGATCTATATAATTAAAAAAAGATGTAAAAATAAACGCAAAAATAGGGAAGTAATTTGGGATATTTATTGAATTTGAAATTGATCTTTCGTCCTTTAATTCATTCCTTGCATCGTTTGTAGGGGGATATTTGTAAGTGATGATCATAAAGCAGTTCCCAAGGAGAAGGAGAAAAGTTAATTTGTATTTTTGGTATTTTGGGGAATTTACATGATTAATTCCAATGATGCTGTTATTTCTGCACAATACACCAATCAATAAAGGGAATATCTAGCCGCAATTTCCATTTTGTGTGATTAAGTTATTTCAAATTTAAAATTTAGAAAAGTTGATGTTAAAGTGTGTTTTCACGCATACAAAAACTTGAATAATTGAATAAGAGAAAAAAAGGAAATAATGCAATAAATAATTCTACTAAATGAAAATTAATAGTCATCATTAGTATTTTTTAAGATATTCGAGTGCTATGAGCAATTATTCCTTGAATTTTTTTAGGAAAATATGGTTATTATTTTTAATTACATCTTTTAGTCATCTTTTTAATTAATCCTTGCAAGAGAAAGCAAGAACATTTTGAATGAATTCAGATAAATTTGTGGGGATGAAAGAAAGTTCAATTGTTTAATCTTATAGTTCAAAAATAATTAAAAAATGTCTGAATGTTCCCCCCTTCAATTGCTAATACAAATTCAGAAGAAAAAACATGTAAAATATTTAAACATTTTCTCCTTATTATTATGCTTTTTCAGCTTCATGGCTTGGTACATTCTAGCTCTTTTGCTAGTTTACTAAGTGGGGTAATAGATTCATCTTTATCTGTGCTGTCAAGTTTTTCAGTTGTAAATGATGGAGCTTAGAGTTTATTCTTGACAAGATTGTAACGTTCGGAAGTGAAATTGCTTTCTTAGGATGAAAACGAACGGATCAGATTCATATTGTTATTGTTTGTATTATTGCTACGGCTGCTGTTAGGCGTTGAATCTTCGTTATCATTTTCATTGAATTGATTTTACGAGCCAAGTCCAAGATGCTGCAAAGATTCGTTCTTCAGTTGCAATTTTGATTTCAAAAAAGGACTGATCTATGAAGTTGTATGGACAACAGCATTCGAAGAAGGTAACTCTAAGATAAAGTTATTGTCAGATTAAATCGACTGATTTGCTTATCTGTTAGTAAAGGAAGGTAACTCTGAGTTTGCTTAGGTTATTTTTAATTCATTGTAAATGGAGCTCTTGAAAATCAAAGATTTAAGAGGGTTTCTTCCTTCCAGAGATATCGACTAAGGAAGGCACAATCCTCGGTTGGTTTATCCAAAACCACCAGTGGAGATCTAATGATGAAAATAACAAATAAATAAAAGGTAATTTTCTAAACAAAGTAAGAATTGAAGCTCATTTTATAATTAAAATAATCCATTTTGTAATTTTACTCCTTCATCTAGACGGGAGCTGAAATCAATGTCATTAGGAGTAGGCTTTGAGAGCTCTTTTGCAACTTCATCTATATACGTTTCACCCTTGAGAATCTTAGAGAGCTGCAGCTTGTTGACTTTCAATTTACCAGTCCAGGAGTTTATCATATTAGATAATTTGAGTTTTTGGATGACTGATTTGATCCATCGTCTTCTGAGATAATACAAACGAGCTTTTCGTGTAAAGCAGTATTTCCCAGTGCATTTTCCTCTGACTAATTTGATTTTAATGTCTTCAATGCGAGATTTAAAGCTGTAAATGTACGCATGTGTCAATAACTTAATGCTCCAGAGTATAAATCCAACATTTACAACTAAGATAATCAGAAGAGAAACTGTTAATATGATCGATTGATCGGCGTTTTAGTAAGCGATAAACCCGAGATAAATAGATACGCATATGACAGCTGTTTGGATTAAATCGATTCTAGTGTATTTGTCAAGAGTATATGGTTTTAGGAAGAACAGCAGCAATCCATAGCACACCATTAGCAAGAAAATAAACAAAATCTAAGCAGAAAATTTTTTTTTAAGCAATGTACTACAGATAAGCCATAATTAGCAAAATTCTTACCTTATTTGGGATATCATACTCGAAGAAAGTGAGGCAGCACATGATCAAGAGTTTGATGTACATCTTGAGGAACTCCCAGAACCAAGATTTCGAGGTATATTCTCCTGTCATGAAGATATATTTTCTCCTCAAGATTAAGTTATTTTTCTTGCTGTAGATCTAAATGACTAATCCAACTGGGATTACTACAGCCGTTATCAATATCACTGGGAGGACAAATAGTAATGACCATTGGATGTATTCGCTCGTGTAGCACTCATATGTTACATTGTAGCGAATGTAACTCTGTTTGTCTACAAAAAAATAGTAAAATGAGACAAAGTTGATTGATTGGGGATATCTTACCGATTTCCCTGCATGAGATTAGAGAAATAGCGTTTTTGAAGATCTGGGGCTGGAAATACATGAGACTGTACAGGAAAGAAGTTGTTAAATAGAAGCTCTTGCGGTATTCATCATTTCTGTAGACGATAGATCCAGAGACAAAGAAAATAACTATGCACGCAATCGGGAGAAGGATGGAGAACATAAGCTGAATGTAGATTCGATTGACTCCTGTGGAGAGTTCCATTTAGTAGAAGAAGCACTCGAAGGAATACAGAATTTACGTAGTTGGACTCGCAATAACATCGAAGGAAGTACCAAATGTGTTGGGCACGCTGATTTTGAAAGTAGTGATGACCATGATGATTTGAAAGTAATTCAGAATGAGTTTGAGGAGGATTGTTGTGTTTTATTCTACTTTCGCTAACTCACTCTGATTGAGTTTGTTCCTTATCTTATATAAATCCAGCAGCTTCTTTAAGATCCCATCGACACTGAATTTTGCACTCAGAATCTAAATCAACAACAACAAAAAAGCAAACTTATTTAACATGACTGCAAGTCTAAAGGGATTTCTTACGTAGATGAGAAAGATACCGACAATTTTAAAGGAATTGGTCACTTGATCTCCGCACGAACCACATTTAAAATTGCCTGCTGTTGAATAATCTTCCAGGATATTACAGCTTTCACATAACGGTCCAACATGCCCTGTAGCACATGTGGAATTGGATACTCCTCCTAGACAATTAGCATGTTCATTGAGACATTCTATTAAGCTATTAGTTTGATCGTTTACTCTCCAATACCCATAATTCACATCGATGACACTTCCTCCAGGACACTATGCATTTGCCAAGCATTTTTGGCATTCACTAATGGGTTTGGATAGCACTGGATATTCTAAGCTGTAATATCCAGGAGAGCATTTTGAACACTGATACAGAAGTTAGCTGGAGTAGGTAAATTACTTGAAGACTTCTCCTTAGATGCAGGATCGTAATTCGACTAATAACTAGAACACATAACTCTCAGATGAAGTAGATTAGATCGATGTTGAAGTTAGTTGAAGAGTGACAACTGTGCCGGGAGTGCCTGTGAGAATTAGACTGGAGACATTGAAGTATTCGGAAAAGGAGAATTCTTTGATTTCGGAGGATATCACAAAGAAAGGAGTTGAAGTGGATTCTTCAGTGGTTTCTAGGAGTATGGGAGTAGTAATAGTGGAGGCATATGATTTATCGATGAGTAAACCAGATTCATCGACGAGATTGAGAATAATATGGGGGAGTGATGTGCCACTGACTTGATTGAAGATTTTCATGCCCTTGGAAGTTAGCTCGAAGTCATAAGTGGATAGTTTCATGCTGAGAGCTTTATTGAATAGCAAGCTCTTTGGGAAGGAGAAAGAATCCTGACCAAAAGCACTTTCTAAAAAGAAAAGAAAGAATAACAGTTTACAATTTTATTTTTAAAAAATGAAGTTTATTTTTTATTCATTACTTGCTTTGTTGTTGGTGACGACCGAATTAGAATAGTCAGGAGAGTATCCTTGATAGAAGACTCCTCCTCCTAATACATCTGCTGTGTTGTACTGAACTGAAGTTGAAGCTAATTATGTTAAGTAAGACACACTTGTTGGATTCTTTTAGAATTCTAAATACACACCGCCTCCTTCCTATGCAGAATTACTCTCAATCAAACTCTGTGAGATTTTAAGCACATACGAGTTTAGATTTGTCAAGAAAGCTATTCCTCCTCCATTTCCATCTGAAGAAGTGTTGTTTGTGATGTGACATTATGAAATAGTTGAATTTGCGTTTAAATTCACTATTGCAATGGCACCGCCAGTAGATTCACAGCTGTTAAAAGTGAAATTAGATTAGGTAATACTGCCTGAAGAGCTAAACACAGCAAGAGCTCCTCCAAGGCAATAAGGAGAACTGCAAGCTATATGATCCATGAGGACAGTAGAGAGAGTGAAAGTTGAACCACTTTAAATCATGACTGCACTGAATTTGGAGATAAGAGTGGCTACAATATCTATCGCCAAAAGACGGGAGGATGTTTATGCAAAATACCTAAGACAAAAAAAAAGATAAAATAAATATTAAAAAAGGTTAAAGGAATGTTCGTTTGGTAATTGTAGGATGTCTTACTGGAATGAAGTGAAACTCGTAGCTAGGATGTTGACAACTGATGAGGAAGCTACAAGAAATCCAGCATCTGAGAAAATGTTGCTATTAAAGGCAGAATTTGAGATTGTCAGCGTTGTAGAAGCTGCTTTAAGGAAGACAACATTAGAGCTATCTTGATATTTCGACTAATCCACGCTGTGTCCAGAAATCTTAAGTAGATTAGCTGTTAAGATGCTGTAGCTAGTGGAGATGTACATACCGATTGTAGGGAGTGATTGGATAAAAGCTACAAAATTGGTTTCTGTCTGCAAAACATTCTTAGGGTTATTTTCCGTTGAGATAATTTTATTCATGTAAATACTGCAGAATTCGGAGTAGACTAACCCTCCAAGGGAAGAATACACATGCGTTGAATTACTTTCGGTGATGGTCACGCTTGGAAGTACTGCGGTATAAGATGGTAGGGTTGTTGAAGTGATAGAAAAAGATATATACACTACACCTCCTTGCTTGGAGGATATTTGAGTGAAAGAGCAATTCCAGAATGTCACTGCAGTTAAATTCAAAGGCTCAGTTACATAGACAGCAGCACCGTTTTATGAAGCGATGAGATTCTTAAAGGTACAAGAACTAAACAGATAACTTGCGTTTGGACTGCTGGGAGTGAGAGAAACAGCTGATCCTTTTTTGGCTAGACTCTTGATAAATGTTGTGTTCGTGGCTGTGAAGATGTTTGATTGGATTTCTAAGAATCCACCTCTGAAGGTCTGCTCACTAAAATCGTAATTGTTGTTCAAGAAATTGCTATCGGATACAGTTATCGTCTTTGCGTCGAGATACACCGTTGCCTAATGGTTAAACAAATAAAACGGATTGAAAGTTGTCACGAAATGAAGAATTTATTACAGCTGAGGAAGATGTAACTAGATTAGAGAAATCAAGCAAATTAATCGCTAGACTCGAGAATGGAGCGCTGACTAAAACACAAGAACCTTATCCGTAGAAGAGTCTATCGGGCGATGAAAACGATATCCGATTGAAGGTGAGTTACTTCAAGGTCATCTGGAGTATTTACAGAGAAACTAACTGCATAGTACTCGAGGTATAAAAGGAAGTTGATGTTGTTAAGGCTATGTCGGTAAAAGTTAGGGCTTGCAATGAAACGCTGCCCTCAGCGCTGCCATCGAAGCTCGAGGAGATCTAATCGGAAGAAGCGTCAATGACAAAGTTGTTTTTGAGTGTTAATTTAAAGAAATTGCTGTTCGTCATTTGAAATGCTAGGCTGGAGAAATCAGATATTTTAATGCAGCTGTAGTCGATTACGCTTGTGTTGATTTAGCTATTTCCACAGTCTAGCTTATCTATGGTGAAGGTTATTGGCCGTATGTAGTAGATGAGAGTTAGCGTGTTGTCGAAAGACTAAATATTCGAGAACGTTGCTGCTTGCATGTAATCCAAACTCATCAAGTATGTGTTCGCAGCTTGATTTGTTGTTAGCGTCTGCTGATCGGGACAGCTTTGCGTGAGATACAAGGAGTACTTGCAGATCAAGTACTTATTCAATGAGATAATCGAGTTTGTTATTGAGAAAGTAGAACTCGAGAGAAGATAAGAATTTAATTTGCCTGTGAAAAGTAATTCTGTTTGTGCGAGTTAATCGGATATGAAAGTATTGGAGATGTAATTGACAGAATCAAGAGTAGCTGTGAAATAAGAAATCTACTGATTTAGTCCTTGAATCGTAGTATCAACAAATAAATTAGATTTGAATTGTACGTTGCTGAATTAGGAGATTTAGGCTGATATGAATTTATAAGAATATGCAGTGCTTGCGGAAACCGTTTAGATAACGTTATCCTCGAAGATAGAGTCTTACATAAAGAGCGTGAGATCGTTTGAAGTATAAAGGAAGGTGGAGTCTTAAAACAAGCTCTTTTTGACATTCAAGTTTAGAAAGTACAAAGAGTAGTTATCTACTACCACAAGGAAGTATGCCAATGCATTTAAAATAGACTGATTGATGATCGATGTGTTGTTGATCTACATCGCATTTCCTGACGAAGCAGTAGCATATCTGTAACAACCCGATGGAGATATCCTTGATGAATAATAAAAAATAAGTTGGAAATATAATGATAATTGAGTGTAAAATAATAATCCTTGAGAATTTGGAATGTTCTTTCTTACCCTGACAAGGAGAGTTGCAAATTATCGATGATAAAGTAGTTGCTGTTCACCGTGAAGATATTCCAATTTGTTGAGTTCAGTGTGCTGAGATCTACACTCCATATGACATTACTCAGTTTAATGTAATTGTACCTTGACAGGGAGAATGTAGCCGCTTTTACAATCGTTACAGCATTTGTGGAGGGGGTAACAATTGGGAATTGCGATAAATCAGCAGATTAAACATGTAAATTTAAGCTCGGAGCTACAACGGAATAAGGAGGTTTCAAGTTATAATAAAATTCCGCCCATAAATAGCGTTCTTAGAGATTAATAATGGTCCCAACATTGATATTGACCATGTAATTGATGGAAGTGTTTGGCAACGATGCCAGAATCGAATAGAGTTTGAGCGAAGCTACATCGAATTCTTCGACTCTAATGTGCAGATCAGAGTTGCTTGTTGTTGTGAACACGTCGCTTTAGATGCTAGGGGAGTTGTAAGATAGAGAGAAGTCTTATTAGCAGATCTAGTTCTGGCATTTGTTAGTTAGGCAATCTTGCAGCTAGATTCTTTCCAGGATTGTGGATGATGAAGCCTTCAGGAACTGCTGCTAGCCTCCGTATGTGTAAGCGAACATTGAGAATACCGTAGCGAATTTATCTTTTAACGTTGTGAGAAGACTTAACACTCCTGTGCTTGAGATCGAATAAATCTTGTAATATATTGAGACTTTAGCCATGAAACTACTTGAATTCCAGCTGATAAACTGAGATATTGTATTCGGATTGTCAGACGTCACCAAAGATGATGCAACAACGGACAGTATTCCAATGTTGAGACTTGCAGGTGCTGCCCAACTGGGAGCAAATGTAAAGACACCAGTGTAGACTATCGATCCAGCACTGTCGGTGAATTAAATTATCAATTAGTTAGCATTTGGAAGAATGAAAGCTGTAGTTAATGCTCCAAAGCTTGTTATCGCAGGGTTCAAAGTACTCACCATATTGAACAGCTAAGTTGAAGATACATCAAGGAACTACGTGAGATCAAACAGGGAAGGTGAATATTGCAAGTGAACGACTCTCAGGAAGGTTTAAAACAACATCAGGAGATTCGAAGTATTGTCGAATGTCGTGGTTACGAAATTCGTAGCAGTTGTAGTCTACGATAAGAACGTTGTATCTGTCTATCCAACGATGTTCCCAGAAAGATCATAAATCATAATTCCAACGTAGTATGTGGTCGCTGAAGCGATAGCACTGCCTGTGCCAGAATAACTTGAGTTCCAACAGTAACCTGAATATACAAATGCTTGCGATAAAAAAATTATCGCTGCAAATTGAGTAGACGAGACAGTTAATGGGATAATATTGTAGATATTCGTGAATTAGATGTTCATAGAGATGAGATTGATCGTGGACGTAGAGTTGTGTGCTGTGGAGTTGATGGCGAGAAGATATATTGGTACAGTGGATGCCGTAGCAAGGTTTAGAGTTGCTGGACATGCACCAGGGACATACAATGAGTACCCCGATTGCATGACGCCAACAATAGTGTTGGATGAGATTACCACGAATAGATAAGTAGTGGGAATAGTAAAGATGAAGCTTTGAGTTTTAGAAACTTAAGAAAAGATATTGTATTATGTGAAGGGAACAGTTAGCTGAGTAGATGAACTTGAATAGGTACCAATCGAGTAGAGATTGTATGTGGAAGTATCCAAATAGGAGTTGACAATTAGATTTGTCGAAAGACCTAAGAGAAAGAAAGATAGAAGAATAATCAAGATACTTGAAGAATTAATAAGGAAAAAAATAAACAAAATACCTGGATATGTTTGGATGAAGTTAAAAGATGAGATTGGTGTAGTTGTCACCGCATTTGAAGTGCTTGGCGTGATGAGAGTGCTGAAATCAACTCTAGCGACTGTTCCACCGGAGAACCCAACCAGCATATACTTTGTAGAGTCGATGTTTATCGAAGCGAATTTCTTGATAGTTTATGTTGTAGAAAAAGTTATTTTGTTTGGGAAATCCATATTGCAGCCATTTGAAATGAAGTCTAAGAGTTTGTACACATAAAGAGCATTCGCAACGTCTAAGAATGCGATGTATTGCTGCCCAGAAAATGTTATTGATTACACTTTTATGATGTAATTTGAAGAACCTAAAAGGAGGGAACAAGTTGTTAATTTTGGTAGGTAAAATGAGCAAAATATCAATAATTGTTCCTCCTATGTTATTTACTTAATTGCATCGTGTGTACTGGAGTAGTCATCATAGCAGAGAGAATGAATGTCGATGGGTAGGTTGCATCATAAGTTAGCAAAGTAAGATCATAAAATCCAAGGCAATAATCTGCAGCACAGTTAGTAGGATATCCGCTGCCGTAAGATAAAGTATACTGAATAACTATCAGATTTGTACCTTTTAAGTGAGTGTATGTTGTGACATTGTGTGTCAGATACTAGCTCTGCCAGACTACAGCAGTGAGACCTTCCGCGATAAAGTTAAATGTTGGAAACGATGCTGCATACATGTCCCCTGTTGCGGAGAATCCGATTATGATGTTCACAGGGATCGATGAGGAGTTGATGCCAACAATATCTTGGGCGTAGAAGGTAAACATAGGCGTAAGTGGCTACCGTCCTGATGAGACCGTCTTAATATTTGCTGTTAGAGAAAAAAAAAATACAAAAGCAAATGATATTTAATAGAAGTAAGGGGAATAATAGAAAAATCAAAGTTTGTTTACCTCTCCAGGAGTACGTCGTTGTTAGGGTGGTTTCAATTAAGATAATTGCAGTTTGAGATGTAGAGAGATTAAACTGCGTGATGACAAAGTATTCTGCCTTGATGCTGGATGTTTTACTCGTGTATAGCCATAGGGACTCCACGAAGCAAAAACCAAAGATAGCACCTATTATGATGAAACAAAAGGAAAAAAAATGAAACAATTAATAATCACAGTAACAAGAACAATAAATACTTTGACATTTGAAAATATTTTGTTTTCAAGCTTGTTTTCTGTATGAATTTATGTTATTCTACCTGTACTGCTCGTGAAGGTCGTCGTGTACTTCACTCTGTTCTAGAAAACACTGTAAATTGAGATAGTAGCTGTTGAAACATAGAGAGTATCTCCATTGCTCATTGACGATAAGCTTCGCACACCTTAGGCGTCTGTTGAATATGCTAGTTTTTAGTAGACTTCGCCGTTACGGATGTCATTTATCAGCAATACCTTGCTTGTATCCAGCGATATGTAAAACAGCGTACCAGGGATATGCCTTATCTCATTAATAGCAGCGCTGTGACCTGTGTTTTTAAAAATAATATTAGTAATTGAAGATGCAAAAAACTTGTAGGGTAGATTGATTGTTTATTACCGCATAGAGATGTTATCTGAGGGCACGTGAGCGATGCTGAAGGGAAGGTCAGAACTGCTTCGGTTTTGGAAACCATAGCGAATAGCACTGGTATTAGCAACCAGAATAGACTCATATTAAATTGTCTCCAACTACGAAGCAAGCAAATTTTCTTAAGTTTTTGATTACTTCTTTTGGTGAATCTGAGAATTTATGTTTTTGTGAAAACGAATAACTTTTTTTAATCTTTGTAATTTTTTTTTTGGATAATCAAACCTAGCCAAAAAATACCTTTGGATTAAGGCTCTTAACTGTTTGTTTGCTCTAATTTGCTTTCTCCTAATATTTCACTTGAACTGATTAGGATTTTTACTTGAATTTTATTGTATATTTGAGGTTAGAAACCTTGCATTCGAGTGAGAAAAATATATTCAAGGGAAGGGGAATCGATTTTTGAATGATTTTCAGAAAAAATAATAAGGAAGAAGGATTAGGTTTGAATCTCAATTCAATTTTTCTGTAACCTAAGGATCGAGGGCTCATAATTTAATTTCCTTAATCCCTATGAATGAGAATAAATCTCTTAGGAGATCAAAGTGAAAATATTTTATCATTTTTTTTATTGGAGGGTTAAAAGTCATATGGAGATGGATCAAACTCTAAGTTTTTGGTTCTTTCTAGGACAAAATTATTTAATATTTAGAGAGAGGAATTATATTACCTTTGGGAAAAAATATTATTCTTAAAAAATCGTATTGATCGATTTAACTTTCATGTAGAGCAGAAGAATTGAGAAACAATCAGCTAATTAATAAATTAGAAGCCACTCCATTCCCCAAGTTTCCTTTTTTATTGAATTTTCAGTCAATCAAATCTTAATTTCACTAAATTCTTAGGTTACTGAGGGAGAAGATGTGAACTCCAATCATTTCTGGGATTATTATTTAAATGTATATTTTTTGCTTAAATTCAGTTAAGAAGCTTGACTGAAAAAGCAAGAATGATGTGGGTAATGATCAAAAGTTTTAAGTGCTAAAAAGGTCTAATAGAAACTAACTTAAACAATCACCATTTTTATTTCAGATAATTCTGTGGAGAAACTGATTTATCAGTCAGTATTAATATCCTCAATAGCTTATTTTATTGAACGTAATAAATTAACCTAATTTCTACACTTCTTGTATCTTTCTCTGTGTTTATTCTTTTGATTCTAGAGATAGAAGCTTTTTTTCTTGAGATAATATCTTATTTTTTTAATACTATGGGACTTGCTAAATTAAATAAATAAATGACAATTTCTGATTATTTTAATTATTTTTCAACTTTAAAAAATAAATCAAGTTATTTCAGTTATCATTCAACAATTAAAGAACACGTTTGAAATGTAAAAAATTACAGATCTGCCATTCAGATGAATTGATAATTTAAAGAAGATTCTGATTTTGTTTTTTGTCAGAGAAAGAAAGAACTGCCTTCATCATCAAATTAAAATAACTACTCACTCTTACAATTTTTAGATCTAATTCATCACTTAGATTTAGATACTATTTTTTTTGATCAATCGATTTATTTTCGTGTTTCTAGTTATTTCCCCAGAGTTTTATCCTGGTTAACAGGGGCAATCTAAAAGTCTAAGATAACAATAGTTCTTAA
>Ga0302271_10001569_pt1 | contig 21778 bp, 9 predicted proteins | sample III_Bog_N1_1_FD_198767 | JGI IMG/M metagenome (GOLD analysis project Ga0302271, IMG submission 198767) | Peat permafrost microbial communities from Stordalen Mire near Abisko, Sweden - III_Bog_N1_1 | ecosystem: Environmental > Terrestrial > Soil > Wetlands > Peat | place: Sweden: Abisko... | reverse complement strand
AGATGAAAGGGAAACTTGGAGGATATAATGAAAATTAAAAAGGACAAAATGGTCAAGCTGGAAATTCCTTCCAGTTTGGTAACTAATCTTCTGGAAAAGAAGGAGGATTGTCTTCTCAAATAGCAGGTAACAATTTACTACAATAAATAAATTAAGATTAAGGTGCAATGAAGCAGAAGACAAGCAATAGTCCAGTCGATCAGGAACAGTAAAAGTAGATAAAATTAATAACTGCATTAAAGAGTAAACCTCAAGATTTAGAGCAGATTTTAGAAGAACAAGAGAAGCAGAACTAAATATAAAAGAAGCTCAAGATTGAAAATGATGCTAAAAATGGAAATTTATCAAAGCCTTCATCTTCAATTTAACTAACAAACTACTCACCAACTCGTGAGTCTTTAAAAAGAGTTGAGTCAAATACATCACTAAATGGTGGGACTGATAAAGCTCAGCAATAAAAGAATCTCTCCAAAATAAAAGGAAATGTCAAAAATGCCTATATTAAAAAGATAACATCTCTCTTGAATCTTTAAAATCAGGCACCTGCTGAGTAGAATGATAAGTAATTTTTCGTTTTAGATTAATTGTTTAATTTGAAATGGATTTTGTTTTAATGGTAGTCTTTAAGATCAACGCAAAATTGAAAACTCAGATGATTCAGATAATTCTAACTCTAAATCGGGTGACAATACAAAATAAGAGGATGGAAAAAAAGTAATGAAAAACAGAGAATCAGCTAGAAATTCAAGATAAAGAAAGAAAATATACATTGAACTGCTCGAAAAAAAGGTAACAATCAAAGAAAATAGAAAAGAAAGTCAAAATTATTGAAATCAGAAGATTAGTCGAAATGGCTGGTTTTTCAACTAATTTGCGATTCGACTAAAGAAACATGATATTTAAAGATAAATTATTTTTTACCTAGATAAATGATCTTCAATCCTAAATCGAAGACTAATGCGTAGGCATAGAAAAATCTTAAAAAGAAATATGCAAGATCCTTGACAATCATAACCACGTAATAAAAAAATAACATTTACTTTTGTGTAAACCATTTTTCTCTCTTCAGATTAAAGCTTTCGTTTAGACAAGACACGACTATCTTCAAAAAATAGGTGAAATGGCTAATGCAGAGAAACCAAACACTGAATAATTAGGATACATCCTCGATTCCCTTAGAGTAATTACTATTATTTAAAACAAACAATTAGTTTAATATTTATTCAATTAATTTCTAGCTCAGGATTGGAGCTTAAGGCACATGCAGATAAAAAGCTATGTCTCTGTATTTTAGAACGATTATGAAGTACTTCATGCAATCAACTGTGCCTTATTTAATCTATGGCTATCAACCAAACATCAGTGGTATTTTGAGCTCTTTTTGAAAGCAGTTGACCTTTAATAATTGTTTTTTAGAGGATTAGGAATTCAACAGATGTGTTGAAATATTTAAAAAAATATGCAACATCTAGGACGAAGCTTAAGTGTTTAAGTTCCTGCCATGCCTAAAAAAGTTTTTAGAGTCTAGAGAGAACTTCAAAATGTAAGCAGTTTAATTCTTTCTAATCTTCTTTATCACTCAATTCTTGTGTGTGATTTAGGTGTTACAGATAAATGAAAAAAATAAGAAAAAGTGCTTTTAAGCGTGAGGAATCAATTGAAAAACTGCTTGATGGTCTTTCACTTCTTCATCCTACTCAAATGGGGAAATTTCTCAAAGGACTCGACAAAGTAAGTGAAAATACAATAAAAATAATGTAGAAAAAAAAAATTAATAAATATTTTATCCTTTTTTCTGAAAAATGAATAGTTTAGAAAAGCCAAAGAGATTCGTCTTTAAACTAAAAGCAGTCTTGAAAATACAGAGCAGTTCGAAATCGACTAAAATGTCTTTAAAAAGAACGCCCCTTCATAAGAAAAACAAATTTAAAAGTTGCGATAATTCACAATTCAAAACTAATTTATTAGTAATAATGGTATCAATGAATTTCCTTAAAACCATCGTACATCATCTCTTTATCCTCCTGCTCCTGGAATACAACTCCCTAGTCACAGTCTTGAAATGGAAGATCCCCATATGGATTTAACGCAATAACCTAAGCCTCCTGTGGGTTTTAATTCAAGTTATTATTACCCAAAGCAATTGCATTCGTCATAAAATGCCCTCAATTATCATAAAGATATTGGACAAGGTTACTAAAAGTACATTCAAGTCGGAGGACAAACGTAAAATATTAACACAACAATTAATTCCAAGCCTCCAGAATTAGAACAATATTATCATCAATAACCTTACAAGATACCTCCTTACAAGGAACATCCTCCAAATAATAATATTCCATACTGAAGTTGTTTCATTGTGCTTTCGTATAAATTTCTGTATGTGTGTATGTGCTTTTATCAAGAGACTGATTCTCAAAAGTATTATTTTTAATAAAATAAAGTTGTTCATTTCTAAACTTTGTTTGAGGCTAACCAATATATATTTGTTTTTTGAATCTCTGAAACTTTAGCAAGTGAATTTGAAGTTCTTCTTTCACATATATTTTATATTTAGAGTTTGACTTCTTTATATTAAGAGAGCTAAAGCAAGTGGGAAAACTAAAGAAGTGCATGTTTTATTATCGATCTCAACAAATAAGAAACCTCTAAAAATAAACCAAATCAAAATTATCAGATGAAAGAAGAAGAAAATACTTAAACATTGAATTACAACTTTACCATTATTTTCTTCTTCATAATAGAAATATGTAACTTGGAAAATGATTTAAGAACATAATTTATTTGTCAGAAACTTTTAATTATTTCAAATTATTTCTTGATTACTGAGAACAGACAGATTAATTGTTTGAAATGTTTCTTATTATGCTGTTCTATTTTCTTCTTATTTGAAGAAAATAATATTTGGTCATTGAATAAGCAAATTTAAAAGCTGAATCAGATATCAAAATGCGAATAACAATTACAATAATGAAATCAAGAATAAATATTTTTAATAGTTTCTAAAATGGGATCTGCATTGACTAGTTGTTTTCCTTATTAACAGGAAATAGAAACACTCAAAAAAGCAGTAAAATAGTTAGAAGACCTTATGGAGGTGATATTATTAATTCAAATAGGCAATATTCAAAATTAATACTTTTAACTAATAGATAACAAAAAGTACATAAGATATGCTAAAGAAAAACCTGATGGAAGTGTAGAATATTACTGGAGATGCAGTGGAGAAGTTCAGAACTTCCGTTTAGAAAATTGACATCTTATAAAACAAATTTAGTGATGTAATATTTTTAATTTTTATTAATAGATTACTAATCATTTATTATTCAGATAGAAGGATTTATCTAGAAGAAAGTAGATTCTGCTATCAAAAAAGGAGTAGGAGGAGTTGTTACTAAATATTTATGAGACAATTTAACTTCTTTTTAGATGTCATTGTTAATAATTTAGATGTCATTGTTCGCTTAAATTATTTTCTTTTAAAAAGTTGTGTTTTTATTAAGATTTGATATTTTTGAAATACTTTAAATGTTTAACTATTGTTAACCTTAATATTGTCATGAATTTAGATAAATATGTTGATTTTACTTTCCTTGCTCATGCTTTATGTATCAAAAAGCGTGTTTGAAGTAGGATTTTTATTAAAATAATATTAGTGTAAAAGAGAGATTGCATTTAAATTACAATTCAAACTGTTAATCATAATGCTAGTTATATTTTCAGGTTTAGAGGGCTGGTTATTTGAATCTCTTGAGCTGGGAATTCATCTTAATTTCTCTTTGTTCTGATTATTAATAAGAGTTTTGAATATTCGAAATATCGCAAACAAATCAAACCAATAACTAAATTCAAAATGGAAGAAGCTGAAGCCGTAGAATTCTCACCTTCATATCGAATTCTTGAAGCTACTGACGAATCAGAAGATGATCTCCACCATAGTTCAGGAAGAACAAAATAAGAACCCAAAAGCAGTGGAAAATAAGCACAATTCAATTAGGAGAATCCATAGCAAGAACTTGAGCTAGAAGAAGAATCTTTTTTCGAACGCAGCAAAAAGAAGGGATAAAGTGGAGGAAAATAATTTGATGATTATGGACACGCAAGCTATAATATGTCATTTTCAAGTTCTCCTAATCCAGCCATCCCTCGTCCAACTAAGTTTTCTGATGCAGGAGTAAGATATTTGTTATTTTAATTGATGTCTAACAAAAAACAATATAAAGGAATAGTACACTTAACAGCAGCTGCAGTCACCCGTCGAAGAAGAGCTACCACGAGTGAATATGAAAATTGAAAGAATTGATTAATATAATTATCAACTAAAAGGTAAAAATCTAATGTCTTCTTTTGAGGATGCAACTACTTAACCAAATCAGATTCAACAGTTTAAACCATAAGGAAATTTGTAATAAGAATAATAATAATAAAATATTTAAAAAAGTGATGCAAATAGGAACTCTTTCAACAAATAAAATTAATAATATCAACTGTAGCAAAAGAAATAATAAGAATACTCTCCTGATAAAGATTCTTAAGAAGATGAAACGAGCTAAAGAAAGCTGAGTGTAGAGCCAATGAAACTAATAGACTAAGAAGGGATGCTTGGAAAAAATACTATTAGCTCGCAGCCTCCAAATAATCTTTAAACTGACCTTGGATAGATTCATTCAGGCGGTTAGAAAGCATAATAAGATGTTTATTCAACTGAAAACGATAGAATTCAAATGAAATCGTTTCAGAATAATAAAAATAATTCAGGCTAGGTATTAAACGATCAAGTTAAACAAATCATATCGAAGAGAAATGCAGCTGAATAACAGTAATAATAGTAGAAGATTAAGAATATGAGTTTCATGTAAAAATCTGATTACAGTTCTGAATGGGGATACCAAAGAGATGAAGAACTCAAAGAATAACAAAAATAAATAGGCGAATTAGAATTAGCATTGCGGATTGAGACACTCAATTTCGAAGAAGCTAAAAGATGTATTTAGATATTGAGGAATGCACTTTCTCAAAAGCTAGAGGAGCAGACAATCAAGAAGTTAATCGAAGATACTGCTTCCAAGGCAAAGATGAATAAAGTTGATTTATATACGTTCATTTCTGCTTAGAGTCGAAATAGAGAAGATGTGAGAGATCACGTATCGGAGAAGTAGTTAAAGCTCATGAAGGAGTAAATGGCTAGAATAGAGGAATTCAATGATTCACTAAGTGTTGATTTGAAAAATGCAATTTATGCACTGTAAATAGCAGAAGATGAAAAGGCAGCGGCATTGTAAGCTCAAAAATTAGCAATGTTTGAATAGAATTCGCATGAAAAGGATTAACTTCTTGACTATCTCACTGATTATAAGAAATAAATTGATACATTGCAGCAAGAAACTCTCTTGCTGAGGGAATAAATTGATATTTCACATGGCTCTAGAAGGAATAATTAAGATAGTAATGAGATTCATAGAGATTAATCAGAGAAAAATGTATTAGACGATGAGAATGGCGACAAAGATGATTAGGAACATAAGTCACATGAATCAAGCTTTAATGACCACAGCATAGTGCAGTAGAGAACATTAGAAACAAATTTAATTAAATCTGAAAATACTGGATTGATTACAAGACTGCTGAGCGAAGTCAAAGAAGCAATTGAGAAAGGAAAAGGAGGATAAAATATTGCTTAGAAGCACTCTAGGTTAGTCGATGTAACAAGCAAACTTATGGTTGAAGCATAGCATCTCGATGATCTAACAAAAGAGCTGAAAAACCTTCTTGAAAGTGAGAGACAGTAGCGTTCAAACGAAATGAAAGAAACATTTAAAGAACTAGCAGCTGCACGAGAGGAAAATAGATAGAATAAAGAATAATACTCGCAACTGGTAGGAATTGAGATTGATTTCATATTTTTGTTATTAATGTTCTTGGTATTTTTGTGTTAAGGAATAAGAGCATGAAACTATTCTAGAGTAAATTGAAGAGTATAAAGATATAGTTTAAGAAAAATAAGAAGTTTTAGAGAAGTCCAATGACGAGGTGCTAAAGATAAGAGAAGTGATTAGTGATAGAGAGAATGAAATATCCGAATTGAAAGAATAAATTGATTCTAATTAGAAAAATATTGAAGATTTAAATATCATTATCTAAGAATATCTGGATTAAATTGATTAGTTAAAATAATAACTAAATGCTTCAAGCAGTCCTAAGCATAAATAATCTAAATAGAATATCCTAGACCCATCACTAGGTATTCAATAATTGCATGAATAGGATTAATTTCAAGAGATAGTAAAAAAGCAAAAAATGGATGCAGAACTGTTAGAAGCTCAAACTAGACTGTCAAACCTTGAAGGTTAAGTGGAAGAAATGGAAAATGAAATTCAAATCAAATAAGCAGAATTGTCAAAGCAAGAAGAGCTAAGACTCACAACACAAGAGGCTTACGAAGCATAAATTGAGGAATTGAAGTCAGAGTAAGAGTTTTTTTAAATAAATATTAGAAGAGAATAATAGAAATTGGTTCTTTTTTTTTGAATGAAGTCTTGAAGAGAAGGATAGAAGAATCCAAAGCTAGAACGATAACAGCAAAAAGGAGATAGAGCAACTTACAAAAGCACAAACTGAGATTGCTCATTAGAGACAAAAAGAGAGAAACTAATTGACTGAAGAAGTTAAAAGAATGCTATCTATGCAACTAGAATCTCAGAAAGACATTTGGAGTTCTCTGATTGCAATCCTTCCTAATTTCTAAACAAAAAATGCAGTTTCAGATTTAATAGAAGTCCAAATGCAAATCTCACAATTAGATATTTAAAAAGCTCTTAACAACCTTGCTTTGAATTCCTTGGAGCTCCAAACAGCTGATTCTAGTCACCAATCGTTTAACCATATTATTCACACATAAATACAAGCCCTCAAGCATACTCTCTTGCTTCTCGATGAATCAAAAGCTCCTCTTATTTCTAGAAAACTAGCATTAATCAACGCTACACATTAGCAATCAGCTCAAGGTTAGATTTCAGCTGAAATGGTTGCGAATCTTCAAGAAGATCTTTCAGATGTAAGTAGATTTTTTTGATTTTGAAATTGAATTTTGATTATTTTTGGAAATATAGGCTCGAGATAATCTTTCAAGACTGACAAAAGAAATGGAGTTGAAGCATATTTCAGCGAAGAGCGTCTAAAATGCATACAATGATCTACTCTAAGAATATGGGTAAAGATATGATTATTGTGTTGTTGATTTTGTGTTTAATTATGATAATAAACAAACAGTCGTCTTTTGAGCTAAAGTTTACTAAATGCACCTGGAAAATCAATTGTTTTAAAGTAATAATAATTTACTGCTGCTCCTTTTTCGGCTAGCAAAAGCCCTCAGAAATTGACACTCTCCTGCAGTAATCAAATCATTTTCTCAATATTAATGATCATTCATATGTGATTTCAAATGAAACCTAAATTGTATTATTTTTAAAGATTTAAGCTCAGCTAGGATTCTCCAGCCAGCACAGCCTGATTAAAACTAACAAGAATCAATGGGATTAAGATTTCCGAAGAGATAAGTAGATACATTACCATTAAATTCAAGATATGAGAGTTCACATTTTTCATTGAATGAGCATTCAAATAATCAAACTGTTCGTGTCTCTAAGGATTTATCTCCTTAGGATTAGTGAAGAATTACTAAATAAACAATAGATTTTCAGATTATTAAAGGATAAGTTAATATTCATTTATTTTTTAAGCTTTTCTTATGAAACACTGAAAAACTGCACATTTTATTAGCTTATTTCAGCTATTCAGTTGAATTTACTAATAGCAATCAATAATTTTAATAAAAATCATTAAATGAGGCTTTGGTTATATTGTAAGTAAAATAAATGATGGACATAATGAACATTTTACAGTCCAATTGTTTTAATAAAGATCTTTATTTTGGGTTCAAGTGATTGCTAGAAATATCGAATGGGAAAAATAATAATTGATCATTGGAAAAATAAAAGGAAAATTAGGGATTTATTGATACAATATATACAATAAACTTTGTTGGAGGAATAAATTTTATTTCTGATCTTTATTATTAGATTTTATTTTAAGGAGATCTCTCATCTTTTCATCTATGAAGCATTAATCATTTCTGAGACAACGATTGAGTTATTATTATACTATGGAATTGGACGTAGCTAGTTGTTTACTGTTTTGACATAAGGGTTCTGATTATATGTGGAGGCCTCGTAGAAAATGTTTTGCTTTTTTCTGTTTGAAGTGAGAATCGATTGAGAATATCCTTTGTCAGATAAACGGTTCATACTGAGGTTTAGCATTTGGTTTTGGTTCATAGAGAAATCAGTGGATGTTCTAGCAGTTGTTGCTAATCCATTTGGAGCAGGTTATCTGTTGTTACTTGCTCCAAATGCTAGAGTGCTTGGTCTATTGGAACTATCATTTTCGTCTCTCTGCCAAGGACTGTCGTCAAATAGTTTTCTAGCGTCATCGACAAACATAAAGTTGCTTCCTAGGTTTTCAAAGTCTATTTTTCTTCTTTATTGCATCCCTGATTGGTAAGCTGATGAAGAATGCATAAAGGCATTCTGATCTTGTTGAGGATTCCTACTATTGTGTGGTTATGCTGATTATCGTTAATAAGCATCAGATTGTTCTTGTTGCTAATATTGTTGAGCTGCAGCTTGATTAGGAGCTTATTGAGGTCCTTGTTAGTTTGCTTGAAGAACATGACTGTTATCGCCTTAACAGTTTCCCATCTTAAACCTGCAATCCTGATACTTAGTAAAAATAACTTGAGATTATTGATAATAAAATTATTTGGCCAATCAATAGCTTTGTTTGCTTTTTTATTAATTATGAGTATTTCACGCACCTATTATTGCAATAGACTTTTATATAAAGTTATACCTTCTATTATATTTAATAAATGAGACTCTATTTTGTAAAGTCAATGAAGAAAAAATAATATCAATATTTTGAGATACCCATTTATCATGCTGATTTTGTGCAAAAAAACACTAAAATATTTATTATCTCCCTAGCTTTTTGTCTTTTTATTAAATAAAATGGCGAATTCTATGTTGAAATACAAAATTATAGCTTCTAGTTATTCAAGAAAAATATAATTTAAAAGTAAGACATATGAGAAGAAATATGAACAATAAAAGACAATATATTCTTGTATTAGTGAGTAGAAATAGTAGTGGAAAGGTAGTTAATCATTAAATAGAGAGTACTTCAATCTCGATTTGTTAGTCTTGGGGAGGTTGTGATTTTATCTAGATTAGTTAATTCTTTAGTTATTTAGTCTATTAATTGTCCTTTAAAATAGGCTACTTACTGGAATTATGCATTTATTCAGTTTCGCTTCTTGGGCTGACACATATTGCCTAGAGGTCGTTCGTCACTTTATTATCAGATAAATGCAGCTTTTTAGAAATACTATCAGGGAAATCTGGAGATTCTTAGACATTCAATAATGTCTTCTCTTCTATTTTGTCGACTTCATTAGTTGGGTTTGTTGGATCACTCTTCCCCCCTTAATTGGGCTAGTTCTACTGCTCTGAACCTGAGTAAATTTCTGACTTAGGAGGAGTTGTTTCAATAGAAGTTAGTTCATGCGGAGAGTTGTTTTCTACTCTCATTTTTAGTTTATACTATGTGACGCCTTCCTTATCGCTTTCTTAGCAAAGCTTTCTGCAGAGAGGGCAAAGAAGAGAGTGGCGTGATAGCATCCATTCTGTTAGGCATTGAGTGTGGAAGACATGGAAGCAATGTGTTAATCTAACTTTATCAGAAGGAGTGAATTCTTCTAAGCAGATATTACACTCTGGTATTTCTGAGAGATTAGGGAAATGCTACAAGAGCTGACCATGCGTTTAAGATGGCATTTTTTATTCGATTTGAATCATAACCTACTGATTTTTGAAAAGAGCAATCTTCTCGCGATGGATATAGTTGTATAAGATGCGTGTTAGATAAATTATCGTCCCCAAAATAAGCAAGGAGAAAAAACTTATTAAGCAGAGAACAATAATACCAATAATATTTCTGCCACTAAAGAATCCACTCTCATTTGTTTCGACAGTTCCAACGGAGAAACCAATGTTCATAAAAGTTGGTGATCCACTTGTTAGATCTTAAAAAATAACAAAAATGTAGTCTGAGTCTGAGACGGAATTAAACTTCAGATCTTAGATTTGTATGTTGGAAGACGTATTCAAATCGTAAGAGTTGGTGATGAGAAACGAAGATTAAGATCCATGATAAGTGAAGATTTTAAGATGTTCCATTACCAAGGTGCTCAATTTGATAGCTTTATCCTATGGAAATTGAAAAGGGGATTAAAAATAGTATTATGATTATATTATTTTTAAAACCAGAAATTTTTATAATTATCTAGCTTACATTAAAGTTGATAGTAGAAGGAGGTAAGTAGAAGAGTTTAGAGCCCTAGAAGTTAATTGAAGCTATCTCTTAGCTGTCTAAGTATGTTTGGATGTTTTCTCCTTGTATTCCACAATCATATCCGAAGAATCCTAAAAATAAAGAAACATTTAGTATGTTTAAAAATGAAAAGAGAAAATAATCAAATTTTAGCAACTTCCAAAAATAGCTTTTCCAAAATGTGATGCCTGTAATGCAGTTATTAAAAATGATTTAACGGAAATGCTGCCTTAATTTAAAAAAAGTAAATTCTACTTTGATTAAAACTTGCTTGAATAAAAATATACCTGGAGAGCATTGGCATTCATTTGAAGCTGAGCACCCACCATTTCCAAGGCTGCTAGAGCAGTCGAAAAGGCATGAAGGGGATGTAGATGATTAGATTGTAGTGGAGCCTTTAAGGTTAATGTTGAGTTGATAGGATTGATTTGACGAATTAATGCATTAGATATTTAATGGCTTTGAAGCAGAGGATGCAGGTATTTTAGTTGCATCAATAACAACAAAGGATCTATTATCCCCTATTAGAACAGACGTAAAAAGAAAGAAATTTTAGCTCTCAACTGAAGCCAGCAGGAGAAACTCAAGAGGAAGAGTGGCAGATGCTTCAGCTTCAATGATTAAGTTAGGAAAAGATGAATAAGGAACAGTAGTAAATGAAGCTGTTGATTGTCCAAATTGAGAGCAAGACAATGAAAGGCTACCAATTTGAGTGTTTGCAGCTTGAGAAATAGATAGCAATGCTATTATGCAAATGGTTTTTAAGAGAACTAAGGAAATACCTTTAGAACTGCCCATGATTTGATAGATTTATTGTAAGGAATTGTTTAGGTTTAATAAATGATTATGATTAAAGGAGAAAGTCCGTAGTTATATTTGTATGAGCATTGTGAGAGCTAAATACGTGAAAATTATTACGCAGCCTAATAAATTCCGTAATTTGACTGCGTTTATTTTAATGCGACAAGATCTACCTTTGATTAACTTCTCCTGTCTCAATCGATTAATAACTGTAATTTATATGCTTAATATCTCCCCACTTTTACTTGATGATTCAATACACTAAGAGCTGACGTACCACCTGGTCTACTCTCATTTATTCGTGTAGACTCATCTCTTCATGTTATTTCAAATATAACTAAGATTTAACTTATTTTAGCTCTTCTTAAGAGTCTACTCTTTCCAACAAACCCAGATTCATATCTTCACTTTCCATGCCAACCTTTCATTATTGGTTGATATTTTATGCAGATAAGTAAAATATTTCAACAATTTAATCGAAAACCTAGATATTTCAATACAAAAATGGCTTTTTATCTTGAAATGTGTTTGAGTAACACATAATTCAAAAATATTTTGAGAAATGTTGCTAGTAATGAAATCCATTTTTTTTATTGCTAAGTGGATGCTGCGTATTTAGGATTTAAGACGGAGTAATGTAAGTGAATATTTTATAAAGTGAGAAGGATAATTATGCATTTTACAGTCACGCTTTACTTCAAGATAAAATATATTGAAATTAATACTTATTTCTCCCACTAATAAAAATGAATGCTATCCAAGAAAATATTGCTATAAAAGCTAAAATTATCACTTTCTCTCTTACATGTGGTTCATCAGATGGTTATTCCAGCGAAATTAATTAAGCAATACTCCTTGATTTCTGTTAAGCCTAGTTAAAAAAAAATTAAAGCATTCGTAATTAAAAATAAAAATGCAACTATAAAACAAGCAAGTCGCCTGGATTCAATAGGTTCATAGATTGACTTAACTTGTTTTAATACCCTTACAATGATATGAATAATAAATGCAAGCAAAGAGAAAAGTTAAATTTATTTAAATTACTTTCTCCAATAAATGGAGCATTTCAACTGACTATTATTTAGGGAATTTATTTTTATGCACAAAAACAGAACAGTTTTAGCAAGGATTAGACATTGATCTGATCGGTTGTCTATTCTTTTGAATAAAGTAGAAAGAAAAGATGATATTTTGATGGGATAAAAATTGTACTCCCCACCTTTGAAGAATGAATTAACATGAGTCTAATTATGTAGCAAATTTATTTACTTTGAGTTTTTGCTGGAAATTACAGTCACTTAATTTAGTTAAACTTTGAATTTCATGCGTGACTCATTTTGAAAGACACTTGAATCCTTTGACAAGAAAGACTATTTTTGAATGAATAATAGTTTTATTTCACAAAAAGTATTCAAGGCTTGTTGAAAACTTATAAATATATTACCAGATTTAAAAAAACTACTTTTATTGATGTTTCAAAGAATACATAACATAAGGGAAAGATATTATGCTTTGAGAAGTAAGAATATTCTAGATTTCTTCCATTTCATGATTTCGTTCGAATTTATTAGTACAACCTAGTCATTACAACTAAAGAATAATTCTAAAGACAGAACATTATAAACTGAGCTAGCCTTATCATATTATGACCTAGGAAGAGCGGATGATAGTAAATAAGTTAAAACTGTTCAATTTTCTTATCTCTAATCTGAATCTTTCTTGGTAAAGAAAAAATATTTATGTTCTCTGTCTTGTCTGAAAGAACTTAAGAGATCAACTAAAATTCAAGGGGTATTTAAACCTCAATAATCGTTCTCAAGGGCATAACAATCTTCTATTATGAAATCTAATTTAATAGTAGACTATTTAACTTTATGATTTTTTTATATCGTGGTTTTGTTTCCATTTTATTACCAATGAAGTATGATTTTTACATCAGAGAACGCATATTGACCTTCTGGGGAACTTATATTTTTAGATTATATTTTCAGGAGTTTGACATGAGGAGCTATTTGAGAATACTAATAAAAGCTTGAAAGGGGAAATAAAGTTTTAATTACTTGAGGTAGTTGTTAGTATTGGCATTGAAGGAAAATAGGTAATATTTATTTATTATTGCAAAATTTTCTATTAATAATGAGATAGTGATTTACTAGGTAAATATGGTATTTAATAATTTAAAGAAACTTAATACTTATTTTCAGTTATTTTCTGCATATTAAAGGTACAGCCATATTTTTACATATTATGGAGATATTTCATTTTTTGTACTATTAATAGTTAGAGGCTAATGAAAAATAACTGATGATAATAATATGATGACTCTATTTCAACATGATATTCAGATTGATTTCCTCTTAATCTTGATTTATCTAAGAATATTAGGAATCAATAATTTTTAATTTTTCAACTAAAATAATCTTTCATGTTTGGTGAGTGAGAGCAAATGCATAATAAAAAATATGAAATTAATTTACAGTTTCTTGTAAAAAGTGTAGCTATTGTTGTAAATGAGTAAATCTTAATTTTATTTTATGAGCCTAAAGAATAGACCTTACTTGGATTTCTTACTTTTAATTTCTCAATCAAGTGAATTTCCACTTAATCATAAATATTTCCAGATAATCACTTGTTAAAATTTAAGAAGGTTGTAATCAAAGTTGCTTTGGATCTACTTCAAACAAATTAATTAACATTTCAATTTGAGAGATTGTGCTCTTTAAAATAAAATATCATTTGACTTTCTCAAATTATGTATCTTTAATCATTGATTCTTAGTTTTTAATTCATAAAATAATATAAAATAACTAATAATTGTTAAATTCTGATTTGTATGTTATATTTTCAATTTCAGATTCAATGTCCTTAAAAATCCCCCTCACTTATTTATCAAGTCTTTTTAGGATTCCAAAGCACATAATCTTCAATATCTAATGCATTGGCATCTCTTTAAGTCTTAAAAACTTTACTGTTCTCTTGATTCCCTTTGATTAAGTCTCTGTAAATATCATCGACATCTGATTTTTTCAATTAGGAATCTTGAATGGAAGGAGTTGCTGTTTTAAACGGAAGGTTCGGAGAATACGGTTTATTCTGTGAGCTCAATCCCATTTCACTTAGTCGCTGTTCGATACGCGATTACTAATTGTCGAGTATTTCACTCATAGACTTATCAAAGTTATCTTCGTAAGTAACATAATTAGAATTGTTTCTGATGGGATTAGTATTATTTGATACATTAATATTGGTACTTCTATGCTAATCTTATGCCAATTCTCCATCTTTGATAATCGAAGTAAGATCTTAATTGAATGCATCCTGATTCTGAGAGTAGGGATCGTCATAGTCAAAAAATACTCGTTTTTTACTATCAAGATCAAATTTAGAATGGCCTGGATTGGCTAGAAGTACTGGTTAGTTTTCAACTTTATCGGAGTCAATTTTTTGCTGTAATTTTTAACTTATTTCTCGTCTCCTTATTTCATCCACAAATCTTGTTAAGTTTATCTAATTTTACATATTTCCCATGGCTTCTTCTTGCTCCGATCTCAGTTGATTGGTGGTTGCAAGGGAATCCCTAATCGAATTTAATTCATGCTAAAGGGAATTATTTTAATAATTCATATCACTCTTCATTTAGGATGTCTCTCCTTAAACAGCTTCAGTTACTTGCTCTTTCACCTGAAAGAAATTTAAAATTCATTCAATTTTTCAAACAAAAATATGTACTTTTCAACATATTAAAAATTAGATTACCTTCAGTGGAATCTCTTTAAGAATGAAGTGCTTTGTATAAACTCCATTAAAAGGATCAATTACATCTTCTATTGGAGTCCTAGGACGCTTTCCAGTTGTTTTAATTGTTTTAATTGAAGAAGATAATTATGTTGGTAAATCTTCATCGAAGACATACTTCGAGCCATAACGAAATGCTCCTTTTCCTCTACTTCTTTGTTCTTTATCATAAAGATCCATGCGCTCCCTCTCGATTCGTAGGTTTTCTAGATGATTAGTTCTCTAATTTTCAGTAAACTGTAACTCTTTTTGTCTTCTTTTCTCTTCCATTTATTTAATTTATTCGTTCTACAATTCAATATATTGCGATCTCTTTATTTGTTTTTCGTATTCATTTGCATAGTTATATTTTCCCAGTAATTAATCTGTGAATCTCACTGTTCCTCCAGAAAACTTATTTGAAGTTGCTGTGGGAATTCTTTAAAGACTAGATGTATTTCCAGCTTGAGTTGAAGGAGTATATGTATTGGATTGGCTCATTAGCTGAGATGATCTTGTATAATCATCATTTTTATTGTATTTTTTTGATTATTGTTATTCTTCAACAATGGGGATCGTAGCAGGAGTTTAGCAACCTTTTGAACTGCTGCGATATTTAGTAGGAGTCATTATCCTGACTTTTCTACTTTCATCTTCAGTCGTTTCGTCTAATTCTTCATAAGATTGCAGACCTTGCGTATCATCTTCAAATTGAGTGCTTTATTCTTACTGGATTGATTGTTGTAAATAAGGTTGAGATTGAGTTTGAGGAGATTTTATTATTAAAGAGCGAGAAGGAAAGTTAAATTAAAGAGCTTTTCCTGTTCCTGCACCAAGCTGAGTGTTAGTAGTATAGGTATTAGGGAGGTATTATTAGGATAATAGTCTTGAATGATCTTATGTTTGTCTTGAGAAGATATTGCTGCTATCTTGAGGAAGATACTTGGCATCAATGTTAGGTAGATGAGTAAACCAATCTTGTTGCTAGTAGTTACGATTTCCAGGCATACTTCTTGATTGAAGAGTGTTTCCGTAAATGTCTCTCGTAGGACGATTGTAGCCTAGTAAATCGTTTTGTTGTCTTTCCAGTTTCAAGGCTAGATCATGTTTGGTTTCGAGTTGTTTTTTTTCTTAAAACAAATCCTTCTTAAGTTGCAGCTGTTGCTCTAGCATTTAGGCATATTCATTTTGCTTTTGTCTACTTTGCTAGACCTCGCTAACTGAGCGCAGACTAAAATTATTAGCATGATTCCCAGGCCGAAAAATGTTTATTGGATCAGTAATTTTTTCAAGTTGAGGTTGCGACTTTCTACCTGGCAAATATTTTGATTACTGCTGCTGTTTTTATTCTTTATCAATGCTATCTTCGAAGATGTTACTGCCCATTGATTACGATAGCATTCCTTGCTGAGGAGAAACGTTTAGGTAACCTTATTGACCTACAAGAGGTATCGCTGGAGTTACTGGCATTGGATACATTTAGTAATACATTGGCAAAGGGGTAAATACTTAAGGCTAAGTGTAGACTTATGGTTACATGGTAGTGAGGATTAAAATGAACTTATATATTGTTATGCGTGAGTAGCACTTTACTCAAATAAATTTTAGCTGATTTACAACCCCCAATTATTCTTAAAGACATAAATCTTTCTCAGCAGCCAAAAAGTCAGAGTTATTAATTTGCTTTTGGAGTTGATTAACAAGATAATAGATTGGACAGTTGTCGTTTTATATAAATTAGAGAATACTGAACATGAGAAGCAGTTTAAATTATACAAATATTAGACAGCGTTTGAACAGGGAGAGAGAAAGAGAAGTGGAGATTAGTGAAAATAGATTAGTTCGAGTTTTTGATTTGTAAAGTGAAAAACAAATAAAAATTTTCTAGGATTAAATGAAAAAGGCTACTGTAGGTAAAAAAGCACTCTTGCTACCTCCTTAGAAGCCTCCTTAACAGAAGGAACTACCAGGGAAACGGCCAAGAAGTGCAAATTCATCTTCTCATAGTGATTAATAATCTTTTAAGAAGAATGGACCATCTTAAATGGCGAATGAATCAATGTTTTCATAATCTTCAATGTAAGAAAGTAGATTTGGTAAAAGCAGTCTCAACAAGAATAAATCTCAGTCCAAGTTGAATAGCTCATTTGAGGAGAAGAAGGAGAAATTAAAGCGCATCAACAAGCTACTCAAGGGAGAGTAGGAGACTTTACAAGAAGAGTTAGGAGACAGCAGTGAAGAAGAGTTTGAATTTCTGCAAAAAGAAAGTGCAATGAAGGAATTTCAAAAGCAAGTTCAAAAACAAGAAGAAAGAGTGAATAAAGTTGTAGAAATAACCAAAACTGGTGCAGAAGGAAATGAACAATTATTGAATTAAACAACTGTAAAAAAAGATGCTCTACCAACCTATTTAGCTGATGTTGCTAACCTTCAGGATACGATAGTCAATTAATAAACACAATAAGTTGAAATAGAGAGAAAAACAATAGGGAAAAATGCTGCTCCTGTTAGAGTTGTCAATGGACTAGCAGATGTATTGCAAAATAATTTCATGACAAAAGAAGAACTAGAAGCTCCGTTACCTCTTGAATTGCCACCAGGTATGGAACCATCAAATGTTGAGCCTGTTTAGCGAAAAGAACCGAATAGAAGAAGGATCCATACACTGAAAGAAAGAATAAAGTGCTGCATAAAGATTTAGTCTACAATTCGGATGTGTTTAGAAAGAAAGAAATACCTGAAAGAGAAAAAAAGGGTTGAATTGTTGTTCAGAGAACACCAGATGAATAAAGATCTGGATGACTACTAAGAAGCAGTTGGGTAAGAACTCTATGAGATGGGTAAAGGAGGATTTACTGTTGATGCTAAACCTCGATATAAAATATCTTTCCCTGGTCTGAATATTCCTGGATCTGAGAATCTGTAGACAAATGTATTCTATCCAGTGCTTTTGCAGACTCTTGCAACTCATGGCCATCTTGAACTTATGAATGATCCTTAAAAAATTGCAGAAGCAAATGCTGCAAGAAAAGAAAGAGCGAATTTGTAAGAGAATCCAGAGGAAAATGAAGAAGATGGAGATGATCTTCTCGATGAAGATCAGAAGGCAGCGAAGACTTATAAGTTGTTTAATTAAAGGAGAGAGAAAATCAAAAGAAAGAGACATGCCCCAATGAAGATACCTCTGAATAACTATTTCGATAATCAGAAATCAGATTCTCTAATTGAGAACTTCATTAGAAGAAACAGAAATAATATTCCTCTTACACTTAAAAAGAGCTCAACATTTGATGTATAACCTGTCTTTCGTCTTCCTGAATAGTTTAGTCTGAAAAGGAAATAAATGTTCCATTTGAATCCTCAGACTCAAGATGAAACAAGACAGACTAAGCAAACCGTTGAAAAAGTTTAAAAGGACATTAATCATCATAATAAAAGGCGTCATTCTGTAGGAGAATCAGAAGAAGATTACATGAAAGAATCATTTGATGTTGAATTATCTAAGGATTCTTTTAATGAATCGATTAAAGAGTCTTTTCATAAAGAATCATCACGCTTTTAAAACTCATCAGTCATCTCAGAGTCCATCAAGATTAATAATCAATATGGTCATGATATCCATGAAGAAAGCGCAATAGGTAACAATAATTGATAGTGCTAAATTTTTATTAAAAAAGATATTTTTACAAATAGGAGAGTCTATTCAACAGGATAATTCCATAATGGAAGATTCAATGATAGCTGGAGGAAAGAAGAAGAAGATTCATAGAGATAATTCGATCTAAGAAGACATTATTCATACAAGTTTAGAAGATGATGGCTATGGAGACGAAAAGTTCGAGAGCATATCTTCTGATATCAACGATAAAAGTATGAAAGCGGAATCAATTATTAGTGAAGATCTAGCAGGGGTTAGCTAGGACAGTCACCTTAGAAGCAGCTTGGTTAATCAAAACTAATAGCAAAAGAAGAAATCAGTCAGGTTTGGAGAAAAATAAGGAGAACAATAAATGTAGGCTTCTGTGATTTAAAATAACAGCAGTGGTATTTTAAGGAAATCTTAAGAATCAGAGAAGAGCCCAGGTAATTTTAGCCAATTTCAACATTAGAGCTCCAAATAAGAATAATCTTCTCACCAACAATCAACTCACTAATCAGCTTAGACTGGATAGGCAAAGACACAGCAGAATGACAAAGATTGGCTTGGCAAAGAAAGTGTGTCAGATGCATGGAAAAAATATGAGAATTTAAAGATTTAGTATGAAAATGAAGCTCATATGAAAGAAATGACTCATGAACAGATGGAAGTTGGGAAGGTGCAGAGAGAAATACATAGAATGCTTGAAAACACTAAGAAACTCACTGACAAATGGCAACAAGAAAGAGAAGAACTTGCCAATTCAGATAGGAATGTGTCTCAGCAAGCTGACTATCTTTATTCTCGTTTTCAATGCGAATTCAATCGGCTGCTCAACAACACTTCCATGGGCGGTAAGTTCTCAGTTCTTTCTAATTATTTCGATTATAGAGACAAGAGAATAGCAGTAGCTTAGGCAAACTAATCCACCTTCTAATAATCTGAATAGCAACCTCAATAGAAAGGAGCAATTCCAACTCGAATTGAAGGTGTAGTTGAAAAAATGGTGTCAAACATCGAAGCAAAGCAGGATATTATGCAAGGGGTACTCATGCAAGTCATTGACAATCTTACGAATCTAAGACATGCTACTCTGGATTTCAACGAAATCAAAAAAGCCAGAGAGGATAACGATACTAAACTTGATAGGCTCCTAGCTAATTAAGAAAAGATCTTGAGAATGTAGTATGAGAAACAGATTGAACAAAAAGACGCTGAAATTAAAAATCTGCTTAAGGCTTTCGCTGATGGCTAGAAAACACAAGCAAATGCAGTGTTCTCAGATGAAGACATTAGGAAACTTAGACTGAAGGCACTTCTCGCATAGAATAGACCTGATTCATAGCTGCAATAATTCTAGTTAATTCAGAACTAACATTAATAGTTCGTTACTGTTCCTTAGCAAGTGACAAAGCAAACTTAACAGACATTGTTTGAGATAAATTCAGATAGCAGTGTAGATTAATAAGCTTTATCAGATAGTTAAGTAAGTTGGTAGAGTGGGAACAGTGTCTGGGAAAAGCTGACTGAAAAGGATAGAGAAAAGATGAATGACTTTAACACAGAAGAGGTGGTCAACTTTCTGTCCGATTTGCTGATGCAAGAAATTCAGTAAGATATTTTCCCTGTAAGGATGACAACGAGCCATTTATCAGCGAAAAAAATTGATGAAAAGACAATCTAAGATAGAGGCTTTGATAAAATCAGTTCTGCTAGGGGATAAGCTAATATTAAATCATAATAGAGTCCTCGCAGTGGAATGATTACAGCAGGGGTTGAAAGTCCTTTCAGTCGTCGAGGATAAAAAAGTGATAGAACACTTACTGAAGACAGCAAGTATGAATCAGATTTTGAGGACTCAATGGTGGCTGGAAATATGAGTAACAATAACAATAATATTAGTAAATCATATCAGTAAGAAGAAACTGATAACAGTAAGAGCAAGATCATAGTTGATAGATAGACTACATCCAATGCAGATAACAAGAACTAGAAAGAGAGTAAGACAGACTTATCTGATGATCTTGCAGAATATCAGCTTGATGATTTCGAAGATACTATTGAACACAACAACGAAGAGGATAGCAAGGAAAAAGAAGCTACTTTGAGTTTACATCAGGAAATTGAAGAAGAAGTCTCAAATGAGCCAGATCCAATGGGAATAAACAAAGTATTCGATAGGAATTCACTGTTGGCAGAAATTGAAGAGAATGAAAAAGGTGTGGATAAGAAAGCTAATGCTCTTCCAAAGCTAAATGGAGCTACAAAAGCAAAATCTCCTAAGGCAGCTAAAGCCAAGAATGACGAAGATGAAGACTATAAAGGAGACAACGATTTCTTTGTGGAAAAAGTAGAAAATGAAGAAGGTTAAATTGAAAAAGATCTCAATAAAGATCTTTTCAAAAATGTAGAATCTTACGAGAAAGGAAATAGAACTCTCAATTATCTCTCTTAGACACTCAAAAACAAGAAAAAACTGCCAATTATTAAGCAAATCACTCGTATAATCGCCTCAAATAATTAGCAAGATAAAGGATTAGATGGGTTCTTAGGAAATGTTATTAAAAGCTAGTTGCATCTATTTGATCAGCATGAGCTTAAAAATGACGATGAAAAGCTCATTGCTCAAGCTTTCCAGGAACAGTTTATTAACAACGTGGTCTAGAATATCCACGATCTTGAGTAGTTTCACTTTTCTCATGCTTTTAACAGGAAAGAAATTGAAGCTGAACTTGCGTTAAGATGGGAACATCTAATCGATATTGCTGCATAATAGACTTTAAGAATATTAGAAAAGGTTGTGCCAGCAGAGTATTACTCTGATGTAAAGATCGACAAAAATACTCCTTTTAATAAAGTCAAACGGTTCTGCAAGATTAACAAAGTCGCCAAAGAAGACAATGATCTCTTTGAAATACAGTCTTACGAATTATTCAAGCAGCAAGTGCATACTGAAAATAACATTGCTGATAATATTCTTGCGATTCTTTCAGCGCAAATGGCATAGGATCTAATAGCAATTCAGAAAAAATAGCTAGCAAGATGAAAGAAATGTAGATAACATATCTGTGTGTTTCTTAAAATAGACCAAGTTAGAATTAAATTAGTTGATATTTTAGG
>Ga0302271_10001568_pt1 | contig 21785 bp, 35 predicted proteins | sample III_Bog_N1_1_FD_198767 | JGI IMG/M metagenome (GOLD analysis project Ga0302271, IMG submission 198767) | Peat permafrost microbial communities from Stordalen Mire near Abisko, Sweden - III_Bog_N1_1 | ecosystem: Environmental > Terrestrial > Soil > Wetlands > Peat | place: Sweden: Abisko... | reverse complement strand
AAACATGGCCGATATGCAAAAGCGTGTAACGGCCGACAATAACGCTTCAAAAATCAGTGATGATAAGAAGTCGGTTGATTTGTCGAAAAAAGGCGTAACACCTATCATACCAACTAAAAATTTGGATTTTGGAAAGTCAGGTTCTGGAAAAGGCGGCCTATCAGGTTCGGGCGGTGGTGTAGGTGGTGCAAAAACCATTAATCAAAAGATTGAAATTAAAAATTACTTCAATGTATCAGGCGGTGGAGATGTGCAGTCGATAGCCGAAACGGTTATCCGCGCCATTAATGACAGGCTAAGGGATGCAACGGTAGCACTTCAGTGATAAGTGACCCCCAACCCCCTAAAGGGGGCTTAAAGAAAGAAAAATGAACGACTATAACCCTATTATTAGTATTGGTACTGCGGTTGCATTGCTGCAAGATGTATTTGGACAGCCGGTATATTATATCCCTGGTATCAGCAACGATGCTGAACCGGATATGAGTTACAACATGTCTGTAGCCAGTGCTGAGGAATATGATCGGTTGAGTCAGTTTGGTACTCCTGTAGTGGGAACTTTCACCATAAAAGGTGGAAATTATAAGGTTTATGATAAAGTTTCCGGAAAACTTGTCGACAAAGAATATAGCGATTTTGAGTTCCCGTTGGCAACTATAGTTGATTTTTCGAGACCGAAAAGCATCACTAAAACACCAACGATTGGAAGTTCGGGAACGGTAAAAGAAATATTCGGGTTTGAGGATGCGAAAATTAGTATTCGCGGAATATGCATTGATGACCCGAGTCGAAAATCGTACAAGACAGCAAAGGAACAACAGGCTGCATTGTGGGCATTGAATGAAATAGCTGATTCACTGAGTATACTGAAGGGAAATATATTTCTCGAAAAGAATATAACACGTTTTGTGATGGAGGATATTCAGTTTAGTGCTGTGCAGGGTAAACCCGGTATGATCCAATTTGAGGTGCCGGCGGTAAGTGATGAGGATTTTTTGATTATGGATATTTAAACGCTGAATTATGACATTTGCTTTTTATGGAGAAATTGAATTTCCGGCTATCCGTAATCGGGCAAAAATAACGATACGAAAGTTTAGCAAGGTAAAGACAGAGTGTAGTTGGAAGAAATTGACTGATACGGCCAGTGTAACGCTGCCACGAAAGGTAAAAGATTTTGACCGGTACAAAGTGAATGATATTTTTCAGGCGGGCGACCCGGTGATTATTAAGTTAGGTTACGACGGTGATCTATTCGAAGAATTTAGTGGATATATTTTCAAGATAACTACCGGAGTACCGATAGAGATAACGCTTGAGAACGAAATGTACATGCTGAAGCGCGAAACGGTAAGTATAAGTAAAGCATCCTGCACGCTTAAACAATTACTCAATGAAATTGCACCGGGTTATACGGTTCTATGTGATAATACAGCTATCGGTTCGGTTCGCTACTCTAAAAAGTTGGTGAGCGAGATACTGGATGATCTGAAAAGTAAAATGGGTTTGTATACCTATTTCCGTGGCAAAACATTGGTTTGCGGGCGTACTTCGATAGATGGCGGTAAGCGTGTGAAGGTAGTGCTTGAGAAACAAGCCCAGGAAACGCTGAAAGAAAAAAATATCGAACAGGTATATGTTCGACTTGAGAGCCTTCAGCGCAACGGTAAAATGCTGAAAGGTGAGAAAGGTGAAAAGAAAGGTAATACTATCAACATCAAACAACCGAACCTCACCAAAATCGAAATACAAAAGATTGTTGATGATACTTACGATAAGGCAACAAAGCCGGGGCTGGATGGCGATTTGACACTTTTTGGTACTCCACGCCTTGAACATGGTATGGTGGTAGACTTGAAAAGTATGCTTTATCCCGAAAAGGATGGAGCTTATTATATCGACAGTGTAACAAAAACGGTGGAGATTGGACAAGGATATCGGCAGGTTGCTAAATTAGGCGACAAAACTAGTTAGACCCCCAACCCCCTAAAGGGGGCTTTAAGAAAAAAAACAACGGCGCATTTTAAGCGTCACTAAACGATTTTAGGGTTATGAGCTTGGAAACGGAGGCAAACGAATTTATGAGCCTATTTAAACGCCATTTAAACGGGTCTATGCAAGCGCAGATACGATGGGTAACATGCAAAACCGTTGACTGGGCTAAAAAGACAATGGTTGCCGATGGTGTGAGTGATGAATTGCCTTATTATGATGTTGCTATCGGATTTGGATCGGTAGATATTAAGCCGGCTATTGATAGCGATTGTTTGATCGCAATTTTGGAGGGTCAGGAGTCGGTTGCTTTTTTGATATATGCCGTGGAAGCTGAGTTGATGGAGTTCAATGGTGGTGAGAATGGTGGAATGACCAATACTAAGGAGTTGAAAACACAACTTGCAAAGCTCACAAAACGAGTAGATGACGTGATTAGTGCAATTAATGGAGCTCCGGTTGCAACACCGGCAGACGGTGGAGCGGCAGCGCAGACGTACACAAAAACAAAATTAGCTTTGATTACGAGTAAGGAGGATTTCAAGGATATTGAGGATTTAAAGATAACACATTAATACAATTCACCCCAAACCCCTAAAGGGGCTTAAGATATGAATAAGGATAGAAAAGGAATATTGTTGACACCTGATTTTGAACTGGCCATAAATGTGGTAAGGGATGAGAATGGTTTGATTACTTCGGGCTTGGTAGTTGGAAATTCAATTGATCAGGATGCGGTAATTATCCTGAAGCTTCAACAAGGCGATTTGAAAGAAGATCCTTTACTCGGTCCTGGTCTAACAAAATTTATCAGGGGTGGTGTTGATAAATCGCAAATTGATAATCGTATTCGTCAGCATTTTACGCGTGGTGGTATTGATTACGATGATTATAAGGATAGGATTCAAACAAGTATAAAATAACCCTCCCCCTTCGACGCTCCCCTTCGACTACGCTCAGGGAACGTTGGAGCGTGGGGATTAAAAACAATATTATGGCAGATTATAAAACAGCAATTAAGCGCATACTTCAGCATGAAGGCGGCTATGTAAATGACCCGAAAGATAACGGCGGTGAAACCTACAAAGGCATTAGCCGAAAGAACTGGCCGAAGTGGACGGGTTGGGCATTTGTGGATCATGCAAAGAAAACGCCCGGATTCGAAAAACAGTTGAATGCAAACGTGCAGCTTCAGGACTCTGTAATTTCTTTCTACAAGCGTGAGTTTTGGGATAAGATCGGCGGTGATATGATTGCCAGTCAGACCATATCAAATAATTTGGTAGATGCCGCAGTGAATGAGGGTATTCGCCCGGCAGTTAAGCGAGCTGAAAAAATAGTATTAATGGCCGAAAGCGGGGTGTTTAGTCCTGAGTTGGCCGAAAAATTGGGGGCTTTAGTATGAAAAAGTTTATTTTAGTATGCTTAGTATTCAGTTCGTTATATTTATTATTGATGTCATTTGATAGCTTGAGTGAAGGTTCAAATATAAATCATAGCATTGATTCAACGGATTACTACAAGGCTAAATGTGATACACTCACATTCCTGGCATCGCAGTACGAAAAGTTTCTTATTGATTATGAGAATGAACATACAGTTCTAAAGGATTCAATTAGCCGGTTGAACAAACGCCCAGTGATGACTGAGGCGCAATTTATACAACTGTACAAATACGATAGGCTGCTGAAGTATTACAAAATATGCAAGAAAAAACCAAGCCAGTGGAAATATTACAAGGGTTGGAGCATTCGAGTTTTTGAACAATAAATCATTTTGAGTTATGAATAATTACATTACAAGATTCCTTGCTGCCTACGAATACAATTCTTTTGAAGAATTTGTGTTGTCTATTTTTCCAACATTCAAGTATCATTTGCAGTGGCTTATGTTGCTTATATCAGCAACTTCCGGCACAATGAATTACTTTTTCGGAATGAAGCCGGCTTTAGCCTTCGCGATGGCTGTAGCGGTAATTATTGAGGTTTATACCGGGATAAAGGCAAGTAAAAAAGAGGGTAAGAAATTCGAGTCGTTCAAGTTCTCGCGCTGTGTGATTAAAATAGGCATTTGGCTATTGATACTGTACATTATTCATGCTTTCGAAAAAGAATACGAGTCCAGGACCAACCTTATACAAATGGCCGCTTATGCTTTCTTTAATTTCGTATACGTGGTTGCTCTTACAGGCTTTTTGGTCGAATACATTACTTCTATACTTGAGAATGTTGCCGTACTGCAAAACAAGCCCAAAACGCAAATAATTGAAGCCATTCAGGGTGGTTGGTCTAATTTGATAAACTCTATAAAACCAAAGAAAAATGAAAACTAAACTAAGATTATTACTCTCCATTTGCACAATTACGATTGTGTTACTGGTTTCTGCTATTCTTTTTAGCGGTTGCCGAACTACTAAACAATCGACTAAAACGAGCGCAGAAACGACTTTAAAGTCTGATTTGACAGCAAATCAAACCAATGCAGCTGCTTTGGATATTGAAAGTAAACTTTCAAAAACGGAAACCAACGACGGTAAAGTTACGAGTATTGATAACAGCATTGTCGATGAAGTCATTGAGGAAAACTCAACTAAAAACACTTTTTCGCCTCCTGATAGTACCGGTAAGCAATACCTGACATCACAGACGAATACTAATAAAAAGACTCATAGAGGTAAGCAAACAGCAATTAAAACGGCTGCTGAGATAAAGGCTAAAGCGGTAACTAATGCTCAGAATAATGACAAATCGGACTATAAATCCGAAGCGTCCGTAAAGGACAAAAGCAAGGCAACTGATAAAACAAAGGTTGATGATAAAAAGGAAACTGAAACGCAAACGCCTGGTTTTATTACTGCATTAGCTGTTATTCTCGGTTTAGCCGGTTGTTTTGGTATTTACTTGCTGTTTAAAAAGTATAAGGTTATTTGATTTTATCGCGAGGATCCACGCGATATCTTATTAGAAAAGTATTAGTATATGAAAGTCCTAGTCCTACAAGGTCAATCCATTTTTGATATCGCAGTTATATACCTCGGTTCTGCTGAAGGTGCTTATGCATTGGCTGCGTTCAATGGCATATCGGTAACCGATGTATTGATACCCGGACAGGAACTTGAATTACCACCGGTAGTGAGTCGTTCGATAGCTGAATACTATTCTAACAAAGGTTCTCAACCGGCTACCGCTTCCGAACAAAATACAGATGAACCGTTGAGGGTTTTTCCTCTTGAATTTCCAATCGAATTTTCATAATTATGGCACGCAGAACTTTCACCGAAATACTTACAGCTACCCGTCAAAGGTTTATTGAAAACCTGACTTTACAGGCCTATTATGGACTTGATGCATCACTGACGTGGGATGAACAATTTTCAAAGTCGAGTTTTGAAGGTGCATTGACTTATGTTTCTTCGTATGTCGTATTTCTGTACGAAAGCATTGTGTACGACAAAGCTGATGAGGTTATGGCTACCATTGCCACAGAACATGAGTTCTCAGTGCCCTGGTATGCCGATCTAGCGTTAGCTTTTCAGTTAGGTGATGAGGTAGTGTATAACGATACCACCCAAAAACACGACTATGCGGTTGTTGATGAGACTAAAAAAATAGTCAAATACTCACAAGTTCGTCGCAGGCAAATAAGTGGAGTTACAAAGCTTCAGGTATTTGCCACAAAGGCTAATAAAGTAGCACTCACGGTTGATGAGTTGAATGCATTTACGGCTTATGTAACCAAAAAAGGAGCTGCCGGCGATCATTTCCAATTCATATCCCTGGCACCTGATCAACTGGTACTAAATATGAAAGTGTATTATGATCCTCAGATACTCAAATCTACTGGCGAAAAGCTAAGCGACGGCACTAAGCCGGTTGATTTGGCCGTATCCGATTATTTGAATTCCATCAAATATGCCGGTGCGTTCAATCGTACCAAGCAAACAGATAGCATACAGTCGGCCGATGGTGTGATTGATGTCGTACTCGAAAACGTATTGCTTAACGGCGATTTAAACACCGATCGTGAATTTGAAAGTGCATCCGGTTTCTTTGTTGCCCAAACCATAAACGTAACTTATATATCAACCAATGCAGATTAACCTCATAAAACTGATTAGTGATCTATTGATGACGTTTACGCGTGACAATAGGTTGATTGAGATCATTCGTGTATTGATTTCGGAGGCTGAGATATCGTTTAATTACTTCAATCTACAAATGCCTGATTGGTTGTATAAAGCTAAAGCAAACGCCTCTATTGCATCGCTTGAGCATCATATTAAGCGTGAACTGGATGTAGATGTTCTTATCACAAATCTGGACGGAAAACCAATTGATTTTTTAGTGACTATTATCGGTTTTGGCGACAAAACATTGATATCAAAAATTATTGATACTTATGGACTAGCGGGACGGAGTTACGTTTTTGAAAATGGTGATATTACTTATTCGTGCGAGTTTATCAACCATGTATGCGAAAAACAATTAATAGACAATCTAGTAACAGGAGTACTAACAGAGAATTTGATTACTGTTACAAGTGCTCATCCTGTAGCATCTAATGTTACAGTTACTATTTCGGTAGCTACTGAAAGTGATAATCAAATTTTGACGCTAATAATTCCACATGATCAAACTACTGCTGTTTTAACCGGAACATTTGCATCGCAGGATATTGCCAATATAACTGATGTAAACCCCAATAGTGATAGTTTATATAATTATATATACTAATGAATACAGGAAAAGAAAGATCATTAACCATAAAGGTTGAAAAGAGATTAGGTGGTATTTTGCAACCGGGTTATCCGGTTATATACCAGGGAAGAAATCTGTTTTATTGGAATGAAATGATTTGGTCAGCAATTCCAATTGAGGAATTTCCATTTATGAGCGTTGCAGATTATAATGCTCGTTTGGCAGCATTCACAGCCTATGTAGAATCAATAGAATCAGGCTTAGTAATAGCAGAATCAATTATAGATGGTGGTGACGCCTATCGCGATAACTTAACAGCATGTCCAATCAGTTAAACAAAATAGTATGAGCATTCAATCTGTAAAAAACAAAATAGCTGCAATGGCAGCCAAAGTAGGGTTATATTCTATCTCTAAAGGTGACTTTTTCGGCACTCTGAACGATATGACCGATGAAATAAAAAAGGTCAATGATAATGTCAACTCAGTTGCAAAATCACTCATTTGGCAAGCTCCTGTGTCGGATGTTGCTGCATTGGCTACTACTTACCCAACACCAGTGCTTGGATGGGCTTCAATGGTTACATCGCTTGGGTTTGTGTATAGTTGGAATGGTACTGCATGGAAGGATACGGGGTTGAAAGCGTTTCCGGAGGATGTATTGCAAAAGACATCACAAACTTTGACTAGCATAGAAAAAAATCAGGTTAGACTTAATGCTGAATTAGCACGAGAAAATATTCAATTAAAAGGAATAAAAAGCTCTAATGATGACCAGTCGAGATTAATTTCATCGGCTATTATTAAATTTGATTTATTTGTTTCCGATGTCACTCACGAATACGGAATTGATACTTTTGGCTATTATGATGGCATCTTTTACGCAAATGTTTTTGACCTAACGACTAATACTCTTTTATTTTCAATAAATAGATCTTTTACCGAAGCTCCAACAGGGTTACAGGTGTTTGAAAATAATACAAGTAGCCTCAATTGGATGGTAAAATTTACTATTGACTGTGATGTTTGGGCAGGCTGGAGAGTTGGACATTCTGATGAAAGCAATCTTAAAATAATACCTAAAGATATAAAATCAGATGAGGCGTATTTATTCATTGATAAGTCAAATAAATTAGTATTGGATTCTCATTTTGCGGCTTTATCAAACAAGGGAATATTGCGTCCAAAATTTTATACAAACGTTCAATTTGATGATTATGCAGCAAGGTCTATTGAGTCGATAGCGTTATTCGTATCAGATGCGACGCATAATTATGCTATAACTCAATTCGGGTATATGGCATCTATTCAGGCGTTCTTGTTTGTAATTACCGACACAACATTAAACACAACGCTATGTGCTCAATACTTTGTGTTCGGTACCGCTCCAACAGGAATGCAGACATTCCAACTGTCTGGCGATGGATATTTCATCAAATGTATAGTTGATTGTGATAAATATTATTCTTTGTATGGAAATACCGACTCAGCTCTTTCAACAGCTGAAATAGGCGTTAAATGCATTGATATTAAATCGGATGAAGCCCGTGTTTATTTCAATACAATTACACCAAATGTTGACTCTATAGCCAAAGTAACAGATATAAACATTTTGAAGGTAATCGGTGAAACTTGGACTGACTTTTTGTATTCCAATTACGTCGGCTATAGTAAGCCATCTGATAAAGACTGTTATTTGAAATCGTTGGAGTTTACAGGATATAATACAGGAGTTACGACTGATACGTTGATTGAATTTAGTTTACTGACAATCGATCAACGAAATTGGTTATTGCCCAGATTGACTTTCACATTAAAACCGTCGTCAATTTCACCATGTATGAAATTCGATTTTACCGGCTTAAAGATTAAAAAATATGCTGGAGAGATTCTTATGGTTAGATGTATTCCTACTGCCAATACTCTTGTGTTCTCTTTATCCGATGATTCATTTGATGCTGATAATTTACTTGTCTATGGAGAACTAACCGGAACTGCCAATTATCATGCCACTAAGGGAGCGATCTATTGGAAAGAAGATGTACGTACTATAGATTCTACCTTTGCTGAAAATACAGAACTTTCAGCAGCTAAAGAAACCATATCAGCGTTAAATGCTCAGGTTGCAAAAATGAATGTAATTAAAGATTCTATCACAGGAACTAATTACAGACTCAAAGTGATAAACGGAAATATGTCAATATCATCCATGGAATATGCAAATGCATTGTTTATAGGACATTCTTACTTTAATGCAAGCGCTAATGGAGGTCTTGGAGTATCTGTAGAGCAGAACGATATTCCTCACTTAATGCTATCAACAATGAACTCTCAGCATACAATTTCAACTACTCCGAACATTCAGGGTGGTGTAGACTTTGAACGTGGATATGATACCTATGACTTAACCTTATGGGATGTATCTCTTGTAACTACATTAAAAACTATTGTTATCTGTTTAGGTGCAAATGCAACATACAGTTCAACAATGCAAGCTAGATGGGAGGCAATGATTAATCACGTAAAAAGCAGGTGCCCAAATGCTGATATATACTGTTCGGACGCATGGTGCGGTGGAGATGTTCATACTGCTATAAAAAACGCATGTTTAAACACAGCGGTTACATACGTGGACATGAACGGTAGCGGATATTTACCTACAACGAAATTTAGCTTGGGTGATTATACATATAATCCTATAGATGGATACCAACCTATCACTAATACAGGCGTTGCTGCACATCCTAACGATTTTGGGTCTGCCATGATAACTGATGCTTACCTTGATGCTATGTCATATAATAAGACAACTAAACACAATATAATAATCAATAAATCAGGTATTGGAACAATTACAACAGCTTCGTTGGTTTGGCTTGAAAATGGGATTGTATCCTTGAAAATAACCGGAATATTATCTACAATTTCGGCAGTTGATTCCAATGGTGCTACTATTACATTAACTTCAAGAACTAATGCATACGGAAGTTATAGAACATTTATAATGCCAGATTCAGACGTTATCATTACTGCTGTATTTATTTGATATTACAATAATGGTGGAGGCTTTTAAAAGCCCCTAGTCATCTTGGAGACTCTGACCTCTCCAAAACATAAATGCGACGTACCGCAACCCAGGGGCATAAAATGTCCTATGGTGCGGTACGTCGCATATTTTATTACTGTCAGAGGCTACAAAAGTAGCAATTATTAATTATATATGAAAATGAAAACAAAAAATTACACACAAGCCCCGCTGCCGTTTCAGGGTCAAAAACGGCGGTTTTTATCAGAGTTTAAAGCAGCTTTAAACGGCTTTAGAAGTGCACCACTATTCGTAGATTTGTTCGGTGGTAGTGGTTTGCTCAGTCACACCGTGAAGCAACTGTACCCGGGTGCAACGGTTGTTTACAATGATTTTGACGACTATCATTTGAGGTTGGCAAACATAGAACGCACCAACGCGCTGCTGGCTCAGTTTCGCGTTATATTATCAGGTGAGTTACCTGATAAGATAATCAGCAAAGAGGACAAAGCGGCCATCTTAAAGGCCATACAAGCGGAACAAAAGCGCAGCGGGTATATTGATTATATCACTATCTCGTCAAGCCTGTTGTTCTCAATGAACTACGCCACAAATTACGATGATATGGCCAAACAAACCATGTACAATTGCGTGCGAAAGAATGATTATGAAGATGCCAGGGACTACCTTCAGGGCGTAGAGATCGTAAAGCAAGATTATAGGGAATTATTCGAACGATATAAACATATTACTGGCGTTGTGTTCCTGGTCGACCCGCCGTACCTGAGCACTGATTGTACTACCTATTCAAGTTACTGGCGGTTGGGTAACTACCTTGATGTGCTTACAGTTCTGAAGGGAACGAGTTACTTTTACTTCACTTCGAATAAAAGCAGCATCATTGAGTTCACCGACTGGGTAGAAAAGAATCTAGGGGCTGATAATCCGTTTACCGGTGCAACTAAGAAAGAAGTGGCTGCACGAATGAATCATAATGCCGGGTATACTGATATAATGCTTTATAAACGTGTTTAAATAACAAAAGGCAGCCGTGTGGCTGCCTTTTGTTTGTTACATTGAAATTGTCCAGATACTTTCACCGACTTTTTTGAACATTAAATGTTGTTCACCGATATTGTATGTTTGATAACCAACTTTTATAATATCATCTTCAGTTGCAGTTGGATTAATGAATTTTTTCCAAAAAGGGAACAAATCTAAGAACTTACCTTGAGTAAATTTTACTGTGTACTGAGTTGTCCCTTTAATTTCTAAGTCTTTGTTTTCACCGATGACAGTTGTATTTACTAATACCGGTATTACGTCTGTACTATCGTTTACATTTACATATTTCACGATATAAGAAGTCTTAGCATCTCTATGCCTGTTTATTGATTGAAATTTGAACGTTCGTTTTGCATTTGAAACGATACTATCAGTCGTTTGTCGTACATCATTGATGTTTTTAAATGCGAACTGAAGCGTTTGTGCACTGCAAATGAATGCAATTGATAGGAAGAAAAGAGTTAGTTTTGTTTTCATAGATTCTGTTTTTTTTGCAAATATAGTTATTTTTCTTGTTCTGATATGTATTTCTTCTCAAGTTCAATAATCCAGTTGTAAATAATTTTCCATTCAGGTAATCCACCAACTTGCTTGTCATCAACATAAACATGTGCGTATACCTTACGACTGTTATTGTTGTACTTAGCTATGCTAGTAGGTTCGTTATCATTGACCCGGTCGAATGGAATATCGTTTTGAAGTAAAAAATTTACAGCATCAACCAATTGTTGCCCACTTCTACAAGTGTTTATTATGATGTAGTGGCCGTCTGTTTTCAACATTTGAATATATTGTTTTGAACCATGAACTAAACCATCAATATTGGGAAATTGTCCGTGAATTATTGTTCCGTCAAAGTCTATTGCAAGTATCATAATTTGTTAGTTTTGAATGGCTTTTTCCACCACTTTAGTTTTTATATTTTTTTCGTTATCCCGGATAGCGCAAAGCTGATAAAACAGTTTTCGGAGTGATTCTACAGTATTGAATGTACCAATGCCGCGTTTATTGATCAATCCGTTTTTGCGTTGTTCTTCGCTAAGAACCCACTGGTAGCGTGGTGCGGATAGTTCGTTGTTTATAGCACTCCAGTCTTTTGGGGTGGATTTAAACCCGCGTTCGCCCATTACCTGAAGGCATTTATTGCGCAGCTGCCTGATCTGATGTTCTTCGGGGTTCTGTGTTGGCGATAACGGTCTGCGTTGTGCCGGCACTCCACGTTTACCAAGTCGTGCCTGGGCTTCAGTTATCAGGCGGTCAATCTGCGATTCGTTGAGCTGCGTAGTGCTTTCGCAACCTGAGAACGTGGCTTCAACGATCACATCTTTGTACTTTTCTTCGCCCAACGATAACAGTAGCTTATGGTACTGTTGTCGTTTTTGCTTGAGTTTAATTTCTTGTTCGTCCATGTTTAAATGTCATTTAAATGGGTTTATTTTAAGTTTGAATGTATGTACTCGTTGATTTCGTCAGCATTTTTATTGCTTATCAAACATTTGTACTTTGGTTTGCCGCTTTCGGTTCGCTTTCGTTCGGTTATTCCACCTTTCTCGCTGTCGATATTGAAGAAAAAGCGATAAATAGTGTCGACCCGGTTATCATATACCCACCCGATGGAGTTCGGAACGTCGTTTTTACCGACTCGTTTCCAGTGTACCGGTGTGTGGATTTGTGGGAAAAATTCTTCTGAGGTCATGATTTTATTTCTTTTATTACACTAAAATAATTGGCATGATTATAACGGTCTGAAATACAGCGTTTAAAAAACGATGCTTTTTTTGTCCTTTGAGCAACTGAAAATAGTCAGTAGCTTCGCTTGCGAACGGATTCACAATTAATTTTAAACGTGAAATCCGATGAAACAAAAAAAGAAACACCCAAAGACATCTAATAGCAAAAAAGAATCCTTTGTAGAAAAGGTTTGTTTACAGATTGCTATTAAACTAGTATTGCACATCATTAAAGTATATGTATATCCTTTAGTAAAGTCGTTTTTAGACCTTTAAAAAAAGCCCTGAAACAAAGCCAAATGTGGTAGGCTTTGTTTCAGGCTGCTCAACGCTTTGAGTCAGTTGCTTAATGTTTAGTAGCGTAAATCAGTCCAATGAATAAGTTTTCCGATAAATTTTTTGTCGAACCATTTAAAGAAGTCTGCTGTAGAGTCAAAGCCATCGTTTTCGGCTAAAGTATCTAACTTCTTAGAACGGGTTATCTGGAATACCTTATTATATCTGCCTATTAGCTTATGATCAACATATACGTAAGCGTTATTACCTATCCAATAAATATTAATGCTTTGCGTTCCTGTACAATCGTTATTGTAGAAGTTATCAAATGACTTGGTTCTTACGCCGTGACAGTGATTTATTCGCCTTCCGGTATGCCATCTGTCGTGGTGATCAACACGGATTGTGTGCTTCTTGTGACCGTTTATTATTTTGTGGTCGAATTCCGTTGGTTTATTCCAAGGGAATAGTTTTTTGTAGCCTAGTATCATGTTATTATAATTTAATGATTTGCTTTATAAAATGCATTTGCAAAACCTTCTGGTGTCATACTTCTAAGTTCTTTTGTCTTTTCTGACTTACCGCCTAGTTGTTGCAGCCATGAGCCTTGTTTGCAGCTTCTTATTGGTTCAACTATGTTTGTTGGTTCAGGTCTATTGAATTCACCCCATAGACCTGTTTTCTTTGTGTACGCATCTCCATACCAATAAGGCTGAAAATACCAGGGTTTACCTATTTGTGGTATTAGCTTCGGTAAGCGTCCAACAGGGTTTTCGAGTGCCCAAAAGTCTGGTTTGCATAAGTCAACTATTCTAAGTGTTTGCCAAACCATATTAAGGCTCTTTGCGGTTTGTCCTGATAAGTCTTTTTTACCCCAGTATTGTGCCCCTGAAACTGCAAAGTCAGTACATGGTGGTGCTGCTAAAATACCGTCTACAGTACCATAATTATCAAATATATTCTCGTAGAAATACTCAGCACATGCATCTTCAATATCACTGAAGTGAGAAAATAAATCACATGTGTGTTTTATATCCCATAAAATAACATCATGCCCATGTTCAGCGTATGGCATTGCCCAGTTTCCTGAGAAATCGAATAGTGATAGAATTACCATAATATTTCATTTAAATGGTGTTTAAATATACCGGCCATCGCTATGGTTATCGGTTTGCGCTCGTGCAGGTGATCAAACCCGCAAAAGCTATGTATTAGTCTATTTTGTCCTCTACCACTATAAATCCACAAGGAATTTTTTTTATCTCAATGATAGTGACTTGTAGCGTTCCGTATTCAGGCTTCTTTAATTGTTTTGACACAAATTCAATGACTTGCTTCTTTATCTTTTCATCTTTACAAGTCTTGCCTTTAGGAAGGAATATTCCAGTAGACGTTAGTGGCTTGTATCTTACCGGACTGTCCTTTTCGGTAATGATTTCGGCTTTGTATCTTACTTTGTACATGACTCGTCGTTTTCGGGTTCTTTTTCAGTTTCAGCAACCGGTTCATCTTCTAAGTCGAATGCTGAAATGCTGAGCGGTAGTGAATGCCACTTGTTATTCTCGTCTTTGAACTTTACCTCAACGAATTGGCAGCTTTTTACCGGCCGGTAGCTTTCTTCAATGATACGTACACCGTCGTTTAGTTCTTCGTCTTGTTCCTCGTTGGCATATTGACGAAGTTCCAACACGCGTGAGGGTTTTAGATTGCCTTTTGCGTCGGTTCTGAGTAGCGCGCTTACAATTTTCTTGAATTTCTCTGCACCTTCAGTACCGGTTAGCTTGGTCATGTAGTTGGTTACTTTCTCCATTCCGGCACTAAAGGTATCATCGTAACCATCTGTTACGCGGTATCCTATTTTAATGCTGATCGTTCCGGCCATATCGGTGAAGGTGTGGCTTTGTTGACCCTCTTTTACGCCGTATATTTCGGCTTTCATTTCTACGATTGCATTGAAATTATCGAAAACCAGTTTTTTTACGTTCAGAATGTGTTTTGAAAGTCCTACTAATGGTTTAAATGTGTCTTTCACGGTGTCGCTTGCAAGTATCTTGTACTCCTCGCGTAGGTTCTTAGTAGCCTGTTTCTTTGCCTTTTCGGCTGCATCAATCTGCTTCTTAAGTTCTACGATTTGTGCTGGTGTCAACTGGGTGACGTCAATTGTTTTTGTTTCCATTTTTGTGGGTTTTATATAAATAAAAAATAAATTGCTGTTGCTACTGCTGATAAACCCGCTCCTATTGTAGCCCCTATAGCGGATGAGATGAATGTGAATGCGGTCATGTCAATGTCTTCGTCGAATAAATAGTCCTGTTCGTAATCAGGTATTTGCGGTGTTTTATTCATAATTTCTATTCATATATAGTTTAATTACTAAGACTATAACCAGTCCGAATGCTATGCCTATAGGCGCGTAGATAAAGTAATCAGTTGCTGCCATGTAGTCGGATATTTAAGTTATTGTATTCGCTTACATATTCGGCAAACTTCGGGTCTAGGGAGGAAGTTTCGAGTATCAGTTCTTCCAATTCGAGAAAGCGACTCTTTTCGTTTTGCTTGCGAATGCGTTCTTTCGCTTCAAATACCTGACTCAACGAGTTGTGTGAACTTTCCTTGGTGAATTGCTCAGGGTTTGTTTCGCGCATTCGGGTGTTTTCTTTTCTGAAGTTGTTTGGCATAATCTATAGATTTAAAGCGTTATAGTTTATTTTCGACTCCATTTCTGTCATCCGAACCATGTCAATACAGTCCTTAATACCTCGGAAGGTCTTTTTTACCAACCAACTGCGTGATACCAGTTCTTTGTGTTTGCTGCGCCCCATCAGGATATCAAGCGTTGCCTTGTCGGTGATGCCGTTGGCCTGAAATATTTGTTCAGCTTCCAGTTCGGTAGGTTTTTCAAGATATTCGGGCAGCATAAACAAGCGGTCGCGGGTCTCTGAGAATAGATGGCGGTCGCGGCTTGCACCTCTGTTTAGGTTATTGACAAAGTAGGGAGTTCCGGCGAATACAATGCCGCACAAGTCTTTAAATGCTGTCATTACATCTTTGATAATGGTGACGTTGTGACCCTCAAGGCTCGAAACCTCGTCGATACAAACAAGTATGTTTGCTTTGGTGACGTGTTTGCGCATTTCCATCAGCTGTGAACTGATCGTTCCGGTTTTGTAGCAGTCAATGGCTTGCATTAAACCCGAAATAAACTGTTTGTTAGTCCTGATCATGGAAGCATCGAAGTACACAACTTTGAAGCGTTGTTCGCTTTCGATGTGGCGTTTGTAGCTATCCAACGCAAATGTTTTACCCAATCCACCTTCACCTACCACGGCAATGGCTTTCTTCAGTTCATAGGCACGTTCGCAGCTTTCCCATACCTTTTTTAGGTTGGCGGTTGCTACGCCTTTGTACCGGCTTGCCGATTCGATATACTTTTCGATAGTTTCCCAACTTTCAGCACCTACCATACCGGGCTTATCCCAGTTGTTTTTTACGTGACTGAACTTGCTACCATTGGTAAACTTCAAGCGTTTAACTGCAAACTCATTACCGCTTAGTCCGGAAGCTTCTTGCATGGCGATAATCTGGTCGCGCAACGCTTGTTTTTGTTCTTGTGAAAATTCTTTCATATCTTTGTTTTTTGTTTGTGAACCCTATATTCAGTAGTTTCGAAGCGGCTGTGTATAGGGTTCTGTTTGTATTATTGTTTGTATTAAAATGCAAGCCATTTAGTTGGAATTAAATAATTATTCCCTTTCTTTTTGTATTCAATTGTTGATAGTTTTCCTAAATGGCATTTGCGTTTATCTATATCATAAACTTGTACTACCGAACCATTAGGTACATCGAGAATGGAAATACTTTCTAGTTGTTCTAATGAAGCAATTACTATTGCCGTTGATGTCAACATGCTTTTTTTCATCTTCCAATATTTAAAAGTTTGCGTTCAGTGTCGGTATATCCATCGCCTATACCGTTGCGTTTATCCTCTTGTTGATTGTTGCGCGCATTTTCTTGCGATTTTGGAGTATCCCACCATCCCATACCTTCAGTACCGGTTGCTTTCAACTCACTAAGTATTGTCATTTGGCGTTCCAATTCGTTGATTGAGTACGTTACTCCAAACTCGGTTTGTTTTTCCTTAAATGCCACTTTCTTGCTGTTTTCGCCCTCTTTAAGGTCGGCAATACATGCGCTGTAGCGTTCTTTTTCGTAGGCGTGAGCTACTACCACTCCGTTTTTCAATAGCATACACATTTCTGGCTTAGCCATATCAATGCGAATGTTGAATTTTTCGCCAAGATGTTCATTGGCGAACATAAAGTCGCCCACGCTATCGGGGTCGGGAACAATGAACTTGTATTTCTTTTTATCTATTTCCAGTTCAATGCCCTGAGTGCTATATTTGTATTGCTCGCGTAGTTCGATTACAAACAGACTCAGCTTATCGAAATAGTTCATTTTAGCGCGTTTATCGTGTTGAACGCTCACGTATCGGTGTAACTTGCTGTCGCCTACAAAGCGGCCAAATGAGTCGCGTTTCTCGCCGCGTACGTTCCATTCATTCACCGCTTTGTTGAATTCGTCAATCACTTCGTAGAATGACGGTAACAGATCGGTATTTTTGCTCAGTTCCTTCAGTAGTTCCGGATTGGCTTTTGAGTTCAATCGCTTGGTGTCAATGTTACCGCCTTTGAAGTTCTCACGTTTGCGCAAAACCCGTTGTTGGAAATGTCCGATAATTGACTCTACGTACTTCGAACGGCCTTTGTACGGCTCACAAGGGAAGTGCACGCGGCTCATATTGCTCATTAGTGCCTGTACTGCAAAACTCACGTTGGCACTTGAATTATCGTACTGTATCTGATACGGTTTGTTGCCGTGCAGCTCAATGGCATTTTTCAAGGCTTCGGTAACCATGCCGCTTGTTTCGGCAAATGCTATAGAGTGGCCAATGATAGCCCCGGTATGTGCATCGGTTACAAAATAGGCATACAAATCGCTTTGAACCTTACCCTTATCATCGCGGTAATACAGCTGAGTAGTTGTACCGTCGATACTCCAAAGTGCATCGGGGAACGATGGTGCATCGCGCTGCATAAGCGGTTGTAAATCGTTGTCGCCGGCTAACTTTCCGTGTCGGGCGTAATACCATACTTTTTTTACCTTTGGTATGTTCAGATAAGCCTTTACGGCCGATGTTGTCATATTTGGTTTACCTACTGCATCTGCCCAGTCGTTGTACATCATGCTCACATCTTCCCAACTGTATTTTACGCGGTTGGATGCGAGTTCTATCATCTTTGCATGTACCTGAGCATCGGCCATCTCGCGGTTTACGTTTCCAACGCCTTTGTGTACGAGGCTGTCAATACCGTTTCGTTTGTATTCCACGGCATTGCGCATCAGTACACGTAGATTGCTGATTGTTCCTTTCTTCCACCGGATGAGCGGAACTTGTAAACTTTGCTCGTTTAAACAGCATTTAAATGCTGCATCTCGGAAGTCGTCAACGCTCTTGTAACCAACCGAACGCACTTTGCGTGTGTCGTATTCGTTCAGCAACCGCAACCAACCCGCAGCGCGTGCCAATTGGTGTACTTCGGTAGCTGTATAAAGTTGCGTTTCCATAAGCGTTTTAATATCCTCAGCACTGGCCGATACGTATCCGGGCAATTGTTCTGCAATAGCTTCGAGTACTTTGCTATTCTTATCGGTTTCTTTGCTCGAAAGGTAAACTTCAGGTTCTACGCCTTTGCATAGTATATTACGAACCAATGTTTTATATTTTACGAGCAACGAATCGTAGTGTATGAATATCTGACGGCCAATCTTGTGATGCTCCCAACAGTACACCTCGCCTTTGCGCTGTCCGCTAATGGCGCGCTTCAAATAACCGGCTGTCAACCCGCATTGCTCAAGCTCTGGTATAGTGAGTGAAAGTATATTGTTACTGTAAATTGGCATGTGCTATAATTTGTGTTCCATCCCGGGAATCGAACCCGGGTTAAACCGTTTAGGAGAATTTATCTTATGTGTTCTACTACACCATTTTCATCAGGTTTTCCCCATTCTCTACTTTGATTGATATGAAATTTTTTCATAGCTACAAAGTATAAATCATCCATATTAAAACCTGCAATTCTTGCTGAATCCATTAGAAGTAAAAGACAATCTGCGTATTCTGTAATATCATACGGTTGTTCTATAACTTCCTGAACTTCTTTTTTCAAGTGATGTAGTGGTGCTTTTGGTTCTCTTATACCAAATGTTTTGTCTGACCACTCTCCGTGAGTTTTTTGGAATTGTGTAAAATCTAAATTGCTCATGGCTGAAAGTTTTTAAGTGATTTACTAGTGAATTTATGATTGATTTGAACATTTAGACAAAGTCTCTCTGTAATTGCCATTATGATAATTGGACCCGATTGAGTGATCAATTCTACATTTTCAGGGTTATATAAGAATGTGATTTGACTTTCAATTAAAAATGGAATTATTTGTACTATTTCAGATTTCAATCCTTTTACCGTTGATATTGTATTTGTCATTATTCCTGAGCTTTAAGTGATTGATTGTTTTGTTCTTCGTAAATATCATTGTAGTGTTTGAAAGTCTCACCTACACATTCATTGATCAGATAAGTAATGAACTCACGCACTGCGCTTGGTAATACTGATACTTTGTAGTGTATATGCAAATACTGTTTAGAAATGCTTTTTGCATTGAACATATCCATTATGATTAGTTGGTCGATGGGGCTTGATTTAAGCTTCAGTTTTCCGTTGTTGGATACTCGCGCACGTTCGGTATTGAAATGCGTTACTTTGTCGCTGATACATTGGTGTAGATAGCTGTCGTTCATCAGTTCTTCTACTGTTTCGAACTTTGGCAGCTCTATGGGTTGTTTTTTACTCTTTTTGTATGTTGACTCTTCAGTTACTTTTTGTATACCTGGTCTGTGTTTTTCTTCAGAACCAGTTGATTTTTTATGATTATGTTCCATGGTTATTAAAATAATTGTTGTTGACCGTTACTTGAATCCAATACTCTCATGCTATCAGCTGCGCTGTAGCGTCCGTGAACGTATGCACGGCCTTGTTTTACTTCAATGAGCACATCTACCTCATGTTTCCATTTCGTGATACTTTCGCCCATTTGCATAATCAGGTGCCAGGATAGTTTACGGCGGCGAAACTTATGGCGCAATGCTTCAAAATCGTTGTAAGTCATCTGTACATGTTGTATCGAATCAATGATCACAAACCGATATCCACCGTTTTGGATAAATTTTTCGATCTCAGCAATGTTTTTGGAGTGGATAAAGCGTACTTTTTCGGAAGTTACACCACAGTGGCTAATGCGTTGCTGAAGTGTTTTAGAGTTCAAGCGTTCCTCAGCCGAAACGTATAGCACACGGCCATACTGGCTAACATACTGTGCAAACTTGGCGCAATAAGTAGATTTACCCGATTTAGCTTCACCACGTATAAGGGTCGAAAAGCGAATGTCCGGTTCACCTAGTATCTTTTGCCAGTCGCCTTCAAACGGGTAGCATTCTACTGTTCGTTCGGTGATTTGAGATGGTGATAGGGTTTTCATTTAAATGCTGTTTAAATTACTTTTATAATAATGCGAATGAAAATTTGACCGAAATACGCTGCCGGTAGTAATACAGCAGCCATTTGGAATGGGTGGTTTTTAAAGCTGCGAATGAGCTTAATTAGTAGTTTCTTCATGATTTGTATTTTTAGATGGATTGTCAATCATGTCGTAGTATATGTTTGCAGCTTCAATCACTATCTCTTTCATTGTCCGTGTGCCGTTCAATTGCTGACGAATAGTGTCTTTAGTGTACGTTTTAAGTCCACGCGACTTAGCAAGTTTGTTCACAATATGCATGATACATAAAGTATCACCATGTTGTTTTTTTTCGATAATCTGTTGTGCATTCATATTTTTTTATACTTTTGTATCGTAATACGGTGCAAATATCGAAATTTGTTTCGACAACACCAAACAAAATCGCAACAAAATACGATTTATTTCGAATTATTTTACGAATATGAATGAATTGACGGATATCTCAACGAGAATAAGGGAGTTAGTGGATCATTTTGCCGAGGGCAAAAACACTAAGTTCGCTGAACTTGTAGGTACTAGTGAGGCAAATATCCGTAATTATACAGATAATGGTAAGTTACCGAAGTATGATTTCATCTATAAGGTGTGTTCTAAGCTCGAAATAAGTTACGAGTGGTTTATCCTTGGCATCGGTTCGAAGTTTGACAAGAAGAAAAGCAGCTACATCAAAGAGCCGGATGTATTGGTTTTGAATGACAATAAAGCGCACGCAAAAAAGATAGACAAGCAATTAATACCTATCTATAACATATCAGCAGCGGCCGGCTTGGTATCGCTACTCAATGAACCAAACAACTACATCCCGGTTGATTACATATCATTGCCTAACCTCGGCAAGGTTGACGGAGGTTTATTTGCAGTTGGAGACTCAATGTACCCACTAGTAAAGTCGGGTGATATCGTTGTATACAGGCGCATACACGATATGATAAACAACATATTTTGGGGCGAAATGTACCTGTTATCGTACGACTTAGAAGGTGAGGAATACATCGTTATCAAATACATACACCGTTCTGACATAGAAGGACATATAAAGCTAGTCAGTCAGAACCAATACCACGGTCCAAAAGACATACCACTAACGCACGTTCGTGCCCTGGCACAGATAAAGGCATCTGTACGCTTCAATGCAATAAGGCCAAGCCATTAAAAAGTATTATAATGCTGAATACAAGCACATTGCAAATGCGCTCAACTGAGTAATTTTGGCACAAAATTAACAAAAGTGTCGCCCCTTACCCGCATACGCTTGTAAAAAGCACGTTATACCCCAATTTACGACACAAACATACTATAACCATCCAACAATAAAAAATCGTGTACATGGTTAAATATACACGATTCGTAGGAGAAAATAT
>Ga0302271_10001567_pt1 | contig 21788 bp, 6 predicted proteins | sample III_Bog_N1_1_FD_198767 | JGI IMG/M metagenome (GOLD analysis project Ga0302271, IMG submission 198767) | Peat permafrost microbial communities from Stordalen Mire near Abisko, Sweden - III_Bog_N1_1 | ecosystem: Environmental > Terrestrial > Soil > Wetlands > Peat | place: Sweden: Abisko... | reverse complement strand
TTAATGAATTAGTCTCTACCAAACCAATCTACCTAACTCTGTCTTTTTTAGTCTCCTTATTTCGGATTCTTTCACATCCTTAATTTGTCTTGTTCATTCTTCTTTAATTTTGATTTCATTCCGCCCTCCTTTTTTTGGTCCCATAGACTTCTACTCCTACAAAACAAAAAAGACAAATCCCTGCCATAAATTCAATTATGATTTCTCAAGTATATTATCCATATCTTTAATCAATCAGTCTTTTCTTTCAATATCCCATCCATCATATCGAAGGCTTTAATTGACTAATTGTTTTCTTTTTAGTTTTGAATTATTCTTCATCAACGGACATACTAATTTTTTAATAATTTTATGATCAATTCTTGGCTGGCAAATAATATTCCTTTTTGCTGGCTCAAAAATTAATCTCAAACTTTTTTTGAATTGAAATTTCAGCGGAAGCGAGAGAGATAGAGAGGTGATACTTTGATCTTAACTCTATTAGTAACCCAGTTTGAAATGGCAAAGCGATATCACCGAGCTAATTCTTATTCTAAAGAAAATCATCGTAATCCTAACGTAGAGGAGAAAACAGAAGATGACGACGAAGATGATCTGCTCAGCAGAAAAGATGTCGATAGATTGTCATCATTGTGGAAGTCTCTCAAAGAAGTAAAATTTAAATATACCGATACTATGCATTTCTGCTATATCTTCAATCTTCTTTTTCATTCAAATATCAGAGCAAGAAGAACATAACAAATAATAACAGCTAAAAACAGCAGCCTCACATCCATCTTAGCTTCCAAGGAAGATAACAGAAACATAATAATGAAAATGACCAGAGTTTTGATAACGAAGAAGATGAGAAAAGACAAGTAAATTGTTCCTTCAATGAACTTAAACAAGCAAGATTCGAAAAAGAACATATACAGCAACAATATCAACAGCAATCGTTATTACTCGAGAAAGCGAAGGACTCAAACAAGTAGCTGCTGAAACGACTCAAAGACGCACATGATGAGCTAGAATAGTGTCACAGCAAGATAGCCAAACTCATGAGCAGTTCTCGCTAAGACAAAAAGAGCATTTTAGAAATCGAAGAGAGACTTGCATAGCATGCCTTCAACTAAAAAGAAGTAAATCAATAAGTCTGTTACAATTGAATATTTACATAATCTATATTTGTTTGTGTCTTAGGTGCTAGAGCGCAGCAGACAGAATGCATGTGAATTAGAGGAAAGTTTACAAGAAAAAGAGAGACGAGAACAAGAAAGAAGTGTAGAATTGCAGAGGCTTATAGAGTCGAATCAGATAGCGGTGGAATAAATGCACATTGCTTAGCAGTAGTTAGAGGATGTAGCTGATGAGAATGGCAGATTGAGGTCATTATGTGAAAAAGTAAAAAAAAAACAAAACGTTCATTATGTTTATTTAAATCTTCTTGGTTGAAATATATTTATGCTGTTTTCATTTCTCTTTTGTGACCATTGCATTAGATTCAGACTGAAGCAGCCTAGCTCCGAACAGATGCGGAGAACTACGATGCAATCAAAGCTGAAGTGAATCAACTTACTGCGGAAGTTGCTCGATTACTTGGGTTGCTTTCACTCGCAGGACCTGATGTAAGTTTTAATTTCTCAAGAATATTTGAAAATTGATGGCGTTATTAGATTTGTAACTTACTTACTTCCTCTTCAAATAAGCTTCGTGCGCTCTCCATGGAAGGTGTGCCCATGCGATTCTTGAAGGACAATGCAAATTTCATAAAGAACTTCCGAGCGAAAACTCCAAAAGTAACTAGCAGATCATAGCTACCACCATACTAATCCAAGCGATCTTGCAGTGGCTGTTCGAAGAAAGATACTGAACACTGTGAGGAGCTCAAAGAACGATAGTTGTGGGTCGTCAAAGAAGCTGCAGAGTTTGCTAGGAAACTAAACGCAAAAGAAGGAAATCCCTTGAGTTCTGAAGCAATCGAAGAGTTGCTGTTTGGATTGCAGCTGATTTGGAAGGGATAAGAAGACGAACATGTTGCGAAGGTGAATAAGCAGCGCTAGAAAGAAATGAATGAGTTGAAGAAATAAATCGATAGGACATTGCCTTACGATGAGATGCAAGCGAGAAATAGACTCAAGAGATTAAGACAAGAAATGAGTAAATTCAAAAGAGATGGAGAGTAGTAGTAGCAGATACAATAATAGTAATAATAATCACAGTACTCCGGAGGGTTAAGTATTAATTGCACTGCGAGGAATGACGGAACTACAAATCTAGCTGTGAACTAATCAAAAGAAAAGATCATTTACTTCCAAGATGCGCTCAAGTTATTTTAAGTAATCCATTTGTTGCTTTCCATATTTAAAAGTAACTAAAAACTAACTCTTTTTTCAGGAATATGAGAGTGAATTACGAGAGTCTACAGAAGAGGTGAAGCGATTACAAGATAAAATATCCGCTCTTATGGTTGAAACTGAAAGTTGTGATAAGATTATTTACTTAGAAGGTGCATTGTGGGCATGTGAGAAGCTTAGACTCGAAGGACACAGAGCATAGTAGTTATCGATGAACGAATGCAGCTAGCTTAGATTAGAATTAGATAAATTATAGTGTGAAGTCGATGATGTTGTTATTGTTGCTGATAAACGAGATAAAAGTCGTAAAAGTTAAACCAGCCAGAATAGTAATAATAATCGTAATAGCAGTATTGTGGAAGTGTCGAGATTTGAGAGAGAACTCATGGAAATAGCTAGGATAGCTGCAGATAGATAAGTAGTGTTGCATACAACGTTACTACGGAAGATTGATGGGCTCGTGAATTCGCTAAGAACTTCGATCTTCAATGCTGACAGCAAAAACTTTCATAAAAAAGACAGCTCATTCGAGAACAAAGATGAGCGATGTTAGGTAGATAACCGCAGGATTAGTAGAGAGAGATAATAAGAACCAGACAGAGAAAGCGGACAACGATAATCAGATGAATAGATTCTATTTTCACATAAAAAGCGATCTATTTCATTGCAAGACTATGGAAGAAGCAGTCATAACTATTTGAGTCAAAAAGAATCACGAAATAAGCCATAAATTTAAGAAAACAACAGTTAGTTTTCACAATCGAGAAGATAATATTAAGAATTTGAATCACAATAGTAGCAGCACGTTCAATCTTCTTAAACTTAAACGAATGCATTCGCTCATAGACCCTCACTGCCCTTGAATCATTACTCCTAACAGAGTTACGATGAATATACCAGAGAAGACAATAGAAGCAGTAGCAACAGTAACGGCAAAATTAGTAAAGAAGAAAATGATGATTCACCTGTGCATTTTTCATCTCATAGGAGATCAAATGTTGCTTAAAACAAAGGGAAACGTATTCCGAGCTAGCAGAGATAGGAAAATCAATGATATTAAAGGGTAAAAATCTTGATTAACAAGTCAGTGAGAATATAAAATTTTCATTTTTTGCATGTAAAGTATATATTGTTTTGTTAATTGTAAAACTTTTTTTCCTCATTTATTCAACATTTGAGCACCTGCATATTTTAGATTTATTTCGTGAGTGCTTTTGCTGCTTGCATCTTACGTGCAAGCGAGGAATTATCCCGTGATGGTTTCATAGGAGTCTATCCCCCGAATGCTGCTGTGTTTAACTGTTATGTTATTCAAAGTAAATTAATCATTCCTTAATTATTGTTATCAAATAAAAATAAAAATAAAAAAAATACTATTTTTGTTGTTTTACTTATTCTTTGACATGTTTGAGGAACGAAGAATGATCAGCAAAGATAAGACTAAGCTATTCCTTAGGATCATCTCTAGCTTCTATTAGCTCATTCAACTTCGCCGCTGTTTAGCCAGCATAAGAAATTTACAATTCTTTATACTGCATCGCTGAATTCTACGCTTCTTAGAGCTACGAAAGCTAATCTCTCTTGGATTACTCATATTGCATTCTAGATTCCAAGAACGACGATTAATTCTACTGTCTTTAATTACTATAATTATTGCTATTCTCCTTCCCCTTCCAATTACTACTGCTGTGGCTAAAATACTATTAATTCTAATTCATCATCTAATGACTTCGTTAATTGCTACTACTCTCATAGTTGTTATGATTCATGAAATTATTATGTAACGCCCTATTGGTTCTGTGATTCTAAGCTGGAGTTGACATTCCATCATGCTGCCTATCTAACTCATACATGTTTATATTTGTAAATTCATTGCTAATGTTATTGCCATTCTTCCTTGAATAGTTATTATTATGCTTCTAACTAGAGACAGATTGAGAATACGATCTTCTTTTTTGTTAATCATGCACTGCAGTATTCCCCGATACATTAGCATTCTTCTATTTCTATTCAAATTACTCTAATTCATGATTCAATGTATTTCTGAATTCAGCTATTTCAACATAACTTACAGCTGCAACAGATGAATACTAATCAATAGCTGCCTGTAATTCTTATTAATCACCATGATTTTTCATTAATTCTTCGATGTATCCTAATGCATTCTCTCTGTTCATTAAATTCTACTGATTTGATCGTGTAATTCCAACATTCTAATTCAACATCCAAGCCATTTCTTAGAAGATTCTTTTAAATTTTTACGCATCATTCCCTGACAATTATTATTGTATTTCTTCAATCTTTAGTTTTTAATTGCTAAGAGATTCATGCATTTTCTTGCAGAGAAGCTTATCTTACAGCAATTTTCTCTTCAACGATTGTAACTCCGTGAATTCATAACTCAGGAAATGTTCAAGAGGATCAACAGCAATATCTGGATGATTCCAGTCATCTCCATTGCTTAAATCCTATCGAAGTAATGGCTCTTATCCCTTTAGATACTAATCATTCCTGTTTTGATAATAATCCATCTCTTCTTTTCTAAATCCCTAATCCTATCGATTCTTAGATTCTTCTTCTTTCTCATTTTCCCAATCCAAACCATCGCTATTTGAATTTGCTATGCTTTCTCGTCTATCCTCTTCACTGTCGTCATCTGGAAATACCACTCGATTTGAATGAAGCTCTTCTGCCCTATTGGCATCTTAATCTTCCCCATTATCAAAATTACCTTATTCCTTACCTAGTTTATCTTCATTTTCATTTTGATCTTCTTATTCTTCGCTGCTTGTAGGGAATTGCTATTACGGATGAAAAGAAATGAATTAATCCATACGATCCATCCCAGGAGATCGCTTAGCCCTTTTATTATTCCTATCATTATTTGATCCTCCTTAAGAATGGAATGCATTCATTTGGCTCTACTAATGCTCTTATTCCTGCTAATTCCCAGTGTCCTCCAAAGCAAAATGTGGAATATTATCTTTATGTGTTGTGCTCCAGAATGTAGAAGCACCACTTTTAGCTAAATCATTCCCATATCCATTCATCCAGCTGCTGCTATTCTTCAGGAAAAGATCTTTCTAAGGATATTATTTTGAGTGAGTTTTGAAATGAGAATTATTAGGCATTTTAGATGAACTACTGCTTTATAACCCTCCAGATTATTCATATTTCTATTCATATTACGATATTCTTAGCATTTCAGCATACTCATGGATGATCGCATTCTAATTCCTAGCGATATCTTATACGAACTTGATTCTCTCAATGGGCTGCTCGAGCTTATGCATTTCTAGTTGATTTCGAAACAGCGAAATATCGAAATCGAGTTGTCGTTTTTCATGCCTCAGCAGTGATCTTTGTTCTGTTCTTAGCTTCATGCTCTCGCGTAGCTAATACAGCAATGTCTTAGAGTTCGTAGTGCACTCAATGTTGTTTCTATTTGTGTTATTTTCATAATCATCTTCTGGATGTGTTTTAAGAAGTAAACTAGTCATTTCCTTGCTCGTAAATAAAATAGATTTTCCTTGTATTTGCTGTTCTCTTTTCATCTCGTTCCTGCGAATAACTCCTTCGAGCTCATCGGCCTGCAATAACAAACAACAATTTTAAGCTTTTCTAAACCTTTCCCTAGCTTTGAGCCATTCTCAAAACTTTCAAAAAAACCCTGTTACTTTAATTTTGGTTTGATATTTCCCTGTGATTTCTTGAATCCCCAACCTATGCTTGCTCTCCATTCCTTCGAGTTCTTCCTTCTACTTACGCTGCATCTCTTCAACACGAATCGGAAGTGCTGCTTGTAAATACTATCTCTCCGCTTTTTCCAAGTGATCTTCAAGGTTCTTCCGTTCTTCTTCGTAGAACTTTCTGACTTCATCTTGGATTTCCGCGAAGCCTTTTGATTTATGCCAATCACATTTTCGCTGATATAAATCTCTTAATTACAGCTTCTAAATAGCTTCTTCTTTGGCTATGTCTTGCGAATCGTAATGAGCGAGCTTATCAAAATATAACAATAAATATGCATGCACAAACACAAAATAGAAATTTTGATGAATTTAATTAGATAAAAATATTACATAAATTAAACTAATAATTCTTCAAATTCCTCCTTACCTTCGTGATTCTAGCTAGCTCTTGTTAGAGGAGAAGCACATAATCCTATGACTCTTGCTTGAACTTTTCCGCTTCAGTTCTTTCAACTTAATCTCGTTTTTCCCCTAGAATCTTTTCTACCTCTTTCCTAACTGAATCCTACTTCCCACGAACATTCTCTTTACTTTACTCGAATTCCTTATGTTACTTCTAAACCTTAAGCTATAACCCTTTGAGTCTATCTTATCTAGTTTTAAGATCAGTATCCATAAAACTCTAGGTTTTCTTCAGTTCTTCATTCATCCATGTTTCTTGTTCTCGTAAAATATCAGCCTTTTGAATCTACTCAGTATCACCATTACTACCTTAACCACTCTAATTCTACTCCTTCTCTTCATCTTTCAGTTACTTCTAAAACTCCCTTTCAATTGTTTTCCTAACTGTACTCTTCCAATTATTCTTTTTCTCAGTAAATTATTTCTTCTTCAGACTTACACTTTTCTCCAATTTCTTCTCAAACTCTTATTCTTTGCCCTTCAATTCCTTAACCTTCTCAGCTAGCTATCCAATGAATTTTGACTCCAAATTCCTTATTTCTTCTTCCATCAGCCCCTTTTCATATTCCTCTTAAGATATCTCTTGATCACTACCTTCACTTGGTTATTCGATTACCTCAATCAAATTTGATTCATTCCTTGATTTTTTCCCTGAACTCTTCTACATCATTGCCGTATTGCTATTACTTTTATTCTTAGCATTTCCTGTGTCTTTACTTAATATGCCACTGCTATTTGCGGACTTTGCTTTACTGAAAAAGTTCTAATCATTATTCTTCATTGTCTTCGTCTCTTCAATGATACTATTTGATTTCTTTTTGTTGAGCTCTATCCTCTTGGCTATTTCTTTTTCAGCAGTTTTTTGCTTTTCCTTCTCGAACATAGCCTTGTAGAATGAATCACATGGATGCACAAATGTTTTTTCTTAGGTTAGAGAATTCACGTAGAATATCTCACCTTGAGAGTTTCGCATAGGTAACCAAGGCTAAGGAAGTTATGTTTTAAGTCCTTCCCTTGCGATGTAGAAGTATTAGCTGTCTCTGGTGAGATTCATACCTAAATATTCAGCGTATTCTTCGATTTCTGAGAGGTTAAATAGGGAAAGAGGATAACAATGAGTGGAAAGGGAAATGATAAGATAATGTGTGTGCAACATGTTGAAGTATTAAATAAATGTATGATGAAATCTGTTCTTTCTAGACATTTTACCTTCTTGAGTTGGTTCATAGTCTGGTTGAAAATCTTCTTCTAGGAGGATCGTCCCGTTGTTCTAATCGTCATCGTCTTCTTCAGATTCATTCGGACCTTAGATGTAGGCTTACTATGCTAATGCTGAGTTGCCAAGGTAAGGGCTTTTGAACACAGACGATGTTTGTTTTTTAGCTGAATGTTGTTGAGAAAACATTTGAAGAAATAATCAAGGTGGAAAGTTCAAAATCAAATGAGGGGTCAGTTGTTATCCCCCCCAATAAGAAAAGAAGAAGTATTAAGATAAAGAAAGAGATAATTTGATTGAGATTACAAGAATGTAAGGAATTAATCAATCAACCAAAAAAACTAAATGAAAAAATTAGCTTGATTATTCAAAGACAATTGCTGGAAAAAGGAAGAAAAATATTGAAAAAAAGAAAAGAAAATCAATCAATTGGATAGGAAAAAATACAAGTTTTGGAGAGAGGTGTAGAAATAAGAAACACAATGGAAGAAACAAGTGATTAGAAGAATGAATTTATAATGATTCAAGATGATAAACAGAATGCAAAAAGAGGAGGAGATGATGATTAGAAGCCAGAATAAAATGAAAAATAGCAGGTGAATGAAGAGGAAGAGGAAGAGGAAGAGGAGGAGGAAGAAGAAGAAGATTGGCCTGAAGAGGGTGAATTTAAAAATGTTGATGCAGCTGAGAATCTTATCAAGACAATCATGCAAGATAAAGCATTAGAATACAAGGTAAAGTAAAATTGATTGTTTGGCTGGCTGGCTGGTTACAAACCAAGAATAATTGTATGGTATGATTCTGACTAAATGATTGTTATTATTGGGATTAGTTCCTTTTGGAGATAAAAAGCAAGAATTATGATGAAGCAGAATTCATTGCAGCATAAAGTAAGAACATTATTATTCGATTGTATTGTCAAGGCTTCTTATTTGCTGTTATTGATTCCAAGTCCTAGCGAAGAACCCGAATAATGAATCAGTGTTGATTTTCTGGGACATGCTGAGAAAACATAAGATGGAGTGTAAGAAATAAAGAGAGATTTTTGCAAAGGTATTTCAACTGGTTTTATTTGGTTGATTTTGTAGTCTATGAGATGGATGAGGAAGAAGAATGGGAAGATGAGAAAGAAGAAGAGGAGGAGGAAAATGCAGCTGAAGAAGAAGAAATAGATGATTATGATTATAATGATGGAGAGGAATATGAAGATGAATATGAAGTGGAGAATGATGAAGATGGATGGAAAACGGAAGATGAATATGATGAAGAAGATGAAGAGGAAGAAGATGAGGAGGAGGAAGAAGAGGAGGAGGAGGAAGATGAGGAGGAGTATGAGGAAGAGGAAGAAGAATAGGAAGAATAGGAAAACTCTCTGAATAATGAAATCATTAAAAAGCAAAAGTAATAAATTTCCGCTTTAGGGCTCAAAAATAAATAAGAAAGCAAACTTAAGCCACTACCATAAGCAAAAAAAGACCGACATACTAAATCGCAAGCAGTTAGCGCAATTACTAAAGACTAACAATCATTGCAAGCCCACAAGAAAACCAGTAGCAGTGGAACTTCTGGGTAGCAATTAACTTTTAATAATAATACTAACATAACTAATAAGGCTGCTGCTCTCAACTTACCAAAGCCAGGAAACAATAGTAACATCCCAAGCATTAGTGGTAATCCCGCTACTAAAACCAACAGACCTTAGAGTTCTTCTATTGGATACATCAATACCCTTAAACCACCAACTTCTCGTCCAATAACTGCAATCAAATCAAACTAATCAGCTTCCTAAGTGCAGAAACAAATGTCTTAATAATTGAACCTCAATTTGCAGTAGATTAACTTACAATAATAGTAATTTTAGTAGGCTTCAAAGCAGAAAGCGCAATCAATATCATCAGCTCAAGAAATTCAGAAAAACTATCCTGGAAATAATAATCGACCCTTCTCTTCGACAACAACAGCTGAAAAATCAAATAGCAGAAGACCCCCTTCGAATTCTGCTAGAACAGACAAGATTTAGTAGATTTTAAATAATAGCAATAATAATAATAATGGGAATGTTAAACTGCCTAGCATTACTTAATTGGGCAATAGCAAAGAAGTAAAGAAACCTAGTACTTTGCCTTCTGTGAAGAGACCTGCGTCGAAGGAATCGAGAGTGAATACAACAGGATCTACAACAACAATAGCAGCTCTGACAACAAATGCATCATCCAATTCAATTATTTAATAAAATTCTGCTATTTCAAAACCTGCTGAGAAATAACCTAAGCAAGATTGAAAAAAATAGTATTTTTAATTGAAGCAAGAATTATGTATTAAGATAATTGGGATTTTATGCGAAAAAATGTTTCAAATATGTTGAAATTATTAGATTTGCGTGTTTCGTTCGTTCCTCAGGGTATGAAATAACAAGTATCTTGTTGAAAGTAACAAGGTTTACAATTCCTTTATGAAATATGATCCATAACAATAATTGTTGATTATTCCACATCTACAAGAAAATCTACTCAAATAATAATATCCGATTTATTAAACTCAAATCATTTCCAAAATAATCTTTAATTTCCATATGTTGTTTTGAAACAAAAATTAATAAACAAATCTGCCTGATAGATAATCTCGTTAATCAGTAATGATTAATTAAACTATTAAACCAAAGATCGATCTTGTCCTTCTGATGTTGTCCATCTAAATATTGTTTTGCTCTTTTTAATCTTATTCCTTTGTATAAATATGTTTCCTTTTTATGAGCAACATTTACAAATATGAATCAATCGAATGCTTCATTTGTTTGTGTGTTCTTTCTTGGAATGTCTCAGTGAAAGCAACCAAATTAGCATTGCTCGACTGGACATATTGATTTTTATTAAAACAAAGAATGTTAAAAAACAGAACCTACCTTTTATTCGATTCTTTTGATTGAGTTAAGCACTCAAATTGAAGATTTAGAATTTCTTCAATCAGTAAGAAATGAACAGAATGAATAGAAAGAAAACAAAATAAAGAACTACCTCACATTTGTTTTCAGAATTAAGATAAGGATGCTGTAGATTATTTAAATAAATGTACTCGATGAAAAAAAGAATAATATACAAAAATTTAAGTTAAAAATTAATGCAAGTAGATCATTGCTGTGTTATGGCATCTCTTTGTTGAGTATTCATGAAAAATCTCTTATCAATTATTGATAAAAGTATGAAGAGAAAAGAAAGTTATAAATATTAGATTGCGTTGATGACAGTAAGAAGGAAGACACAATAATAGGACTAGCGACTAGAAGACGAATTATCTTGTTCAGTTGAAAAATATTGGGTTTATTTGGAGATCTAGTAATTTGCTGGAGGGTAATTAATGTACTGAATGTTGGTGTTTATGCGGGTTTAGATCTAATTATTGATAAAATATAAATCATCAGCTGAGGTTGAGTAATGTTATTGATGGATTTAAGTAGTTGAATTGCGTAGAGTTCAATTCGTCTTTAGTCGTAGGAAAATCTTTGTGGTGTCTTTTTACAATACTAAAATTATTTAGTGTTTCGATGCATTAGCAGGAGAATTATTTTGTGTAAATAGAGGTAACATAACAGCTTGAAGAGAGCTTAAAAATAAGAATAAGAATAATAGTTTTAGAGAGATAGAATTGTCTTCATTGTTGATTTTAGTCGCTTCTAGTTAGTAGATGATTATTGATGGATTAGGAGATAAACAAAATATTATGATTTTTATGCCATTATTTTGAATTATCAACTAATAGTCATTCACTAAGTTGGCTCTAATGCCTTGCATTTCTCGATGAAATACACCTCTAAATCCTTGAATCGGAGATTCTTCGTTGTCAGAATATCATCAATGTCTTTAATTGATTTTTTCTTGAACAACGCGAACAACTACGATTCATCTAATTTGTAGTTTCTAAAGTCCTTATATGCTTCGGCTTCAAGCATTGGGTAGTGTTTCTCACATGTCTTCTGTAATGCTAGCAGTGTTAGTAATCTATCTGAGATTCTCTCATGCAAAAGTCGAGGAATCACAAACTACGAATTCTTCTTGGAAGCGCTTAATTTAGCTTCATCACTGTAGATATCTTAGAAATATGGGTTCATGCAAGGGATGTAGTGTGTCCGTGACTAGGTTAGCTTCTAGGTTTCTTGCTTGTATCCATAGTATTTATCGTTGAATGTATGGGAATATCGCTGGATCTCAAGCGTAGCTGCAACCCATTTCTTTTAGATTCTGAGTTTATCTTCTAGTTTCTACCAGGTAATTGGTAGTTGCAGTTTCATGTAGCTCAGCACTGTGTAGATTGCATGCATTGAAGGATACGAATGGTAGTCTTAATCGATAAGTTAGATGATTTCGATGAGTTAAGCGAGTTAATTCACTCGCATGTCAATCGTGCGATGGGATACGATTAAATGCATGAACCAGTAAACGAGGTTGTTGAATCGCTGGGAGTATTTCTGGATTTAAGAGCATTTCTGCCTGTCATTGATTTTTGAATTCAGTAGTGATTGTAAGTTCAAACGTAAGAACCATTTGGCGTCAATCGAAGACATCACCTTAGTGATTAGTTCTACAGGATAGAGAATCAATGCAGATGGTTCGTAAAGAGCTAGTTAACGATATATTTATTCGTTTTTCTTGCGTGCACGAAGATCATTCTCAGATAAACAATACGAAGAAAATTAATTAGAAGATGATGATGATTATAATGGCTAAGGTAATGAAGTCTAAAGTGACGATGGCTATTGCTAAGATTAGGTATTTGATATCACTAATGACTGGGAACTTTATAAATTTAGGCTATTATGTAAATTACTGCTGTTATTTGATGTGAAGATATTGGAAATATTCGCAGAATTAAACAAGACAGATGAATTATTGCCATTGGAAGATCCACTAGATGGTCTACTGCTGCTAGTCTTCTCAGGAAAAGTGCTAATAGTGTTACTCTAGTAAATCGATGCTGATATTGGACGAGGATATGAATTATTTCCCAGGAGATTATGGGGGATCATCATAAGATTCTAAATTTTGTTTCTTTTCTAGACAGTTTCCAGCTCATATTAGTTTTTTTTAGCTTTAATTTTCTCTTGTAATTGTTCAAATAGGTTCTTTTCTTTACTGTCCACTGAGATTGTCTGAAGGAACACAATCAACAGTGTGGATGTCAAATTAGATTAGAGGAATTCAACGCTGCGGATGTCAGCGTAATCACGAATCACTTAGCCGATGTTAATTCGAATCTGCTCGAGTCTCTTTTCGAAACTTTCTGCTTCTTTCGAGCTCATTCCCACTGGCGTTGGAAGGTAGTACTAATAGATTCCCAGAAGAAACAAACACGAGAGAAATAGTCAAATTAGCTAATAAAGATTAATTAATGGTTGCTGATTAAAAATAATATGCAAAATGTGAAATACACATAAAGAATTAAAAATAATAAAAAGATTCTTGTAATTACAATCCTGATAACGAACAATAGGAACGTGAATGGTGTCATAAAGTAATCGAAAGTTAGCAGCCAACAGTTCCTTAAGTATCTCTATTGTCATCTAAAATATCAGACCACTCATTGCCTAGCCAATTTTCATATTCTACTAGCTTGAAAACCCCGCTAATTCACTGTTTTTTCCTGTAAATCTGGAGTTATTACTAGTATTACTATTCCTGTCTATGATCGCAGTTGTAGTTTATTCTTAGTTACTGTGTTATCTGTAGAACTTTAACGAATTTACCATCGATATCGATAAAGGAAATGGAATATTGTTTAAACTAGCTTGAACATCATCGAATATTCTTTGATGAAAAAATCCAGCAAACTCACTATTGTCTTCTTAAAAATGTGTTATTATCCTTATATAATACTCCTTCGCATTCTCTGAAGTTGTTTCGTTCAAACTTTCAACAAGATAATCGAACATTTCTTCATCATAAAGTTCAACATCCTTCTCAAGATAATCCCTAACTAATCCCAGGGTTGTTTTTACTTCCATCTAAGAATTAGCTGAAGATTGACTTGATTAGCTCATCATAGAAGTGTTATGCTTAAATGCATTGAATGAGCTGCATGCACCAATATTTCCTCCAGTTGATAAATCAGATAATTACTTTAGATTTGCAGTGCACAATGGACTTAAATCCTTCTCAGAAAACATGCGGCCTAATAAACATAAAAGTCATCATATTGGTCATAATAAGGATAAGCAATCCATCCTTAATACAGCTTAGAGGAGAGATCAATTATTCGTTATTTTTATTTTTACCAATTCCACTGTGAGTGATGAAGAATGACGATCCTCCATTGTCGCTATTTGAAGAACTTGAATTCTTATGGTAAGTGCTGTTGTTGTCTTCTGTTTTTAAATTATAAATGAAAGATAAGGGATGATTTAGGTTATTTAAAATATAATAGTATTTATGAATTTCATAATGAAATAATGCAGAGTAGAATGGTTAATTAAGTAAGAGAAATCGAAGTATTTTCATATTTTGCTGAAGTAGAAAATATGATTACAGTCTTATATTGTATCTGATCCTAGATGAAGAACAAAACATATAAATAAACAAATTAAGATTAGAATATAGCTGGGAATACCAGAATAATTAGATCATTATTAAAACTGTCGCAGAAATGTTGAAAATTCTCATGAAAAAATCATTTGATTATTCTTGATTTTTTATTTGTCTTAATCTCATATTATTTGTTTATTTAAAACTCCTTGTGGATTTTAAGTAATTTCTTCGTCCTTTTCTGTTAAGGACGGGGAGGGAGGGATAATTAATTGATTTTTACTTTTTCCATTATGCTTGAGATATTATTATGCTAGTGATGAGTTAGTTATTTTTGCAAATTATCAAAAAAACAAGCTAAAATTACACCATATTCATCAATAAAATTGACTAAAAACACCTTCTATATTAATTCAAATAAACTGTTTACCAAAAGACTCATTGAGCTTTAAAGACTTCAAGTATCTTTGAGGTGAAAATGGCATGGTAGATTACGATGAAGATGTAGAAGCAATGTGAGCTATCATTATTGAAATCTGCTAATTGTGTTATTTTCTTGAAGGCACTTTAAGTAGATAAATCAGTGGTGATAAACATAGGAGTTGATGATCGCCAGGTTTCTCGTTAGATTTGGAGTTACTATTAGGAGGAAAAAGATCAACTGAAGAATCTTGAGAGTTAGAAACTGCTGAGAAACTAATTGTGTTTACTATTACCGGTTCGTCTTCATCGTCTGGATCAGAAGTGAGTTAGGTGCTCATTTAGCCAAGGGGAGTTATCAAAAGCTATTGAGTTTGAGGTGAGTTCTGGAGTTTTTCAAAGTGAGATAGACAATGCCAAGCGGATCTAAAAAGTAAGGAGTGTTGCTATTTTGTAAGTTTCTGCTGTGATAGGTAATTTAGTTAAATTAATTAACTAAATTTTTATCTGTTGGTTAGTTTATCTGTTTGTTATTTCGAGATGGGAAGTAAGGAGATAATTTGTACATAATTTAGTTTTGGATGCTAAGAAGGGGGGGGGAGATTACAAAATCTTAAAAGATAAAAATTACCAATTAATTCGTAGCTGGAACTGAAAAAACAACTTCTAAAAAAGATCAGTTAGTTAGAACCTTTAAAATGCCTTGTTTCTTATGAATTTTCTTTGCAATTCGATTATTTTTCTTGTGGTAATCCATTCGAAATTTGTTTAAAACTAACCTTTTTGTTTTTTCCAAAATATGATCAATCTATCTCAAACTTTTTAATACAAAATCCTGAAAGATTAAAATTGATCCACCTCTCTCACTAAACACTCTTCCTCCTAAAAAATTAATACTAATATGTTTCATAATTCTCTGTTTGATCGTAAGTAATTTTCAAAAAATATTATTTGTCTGTTCATTTCAGTTTGGTACTTCGAAAAGAAACCAAATTCAATCAAATGAATAAAAAAGTGTTTTTTCTTATGCAATTAGAAGTCGCAAGCATCCCAAGAATGCAATCATTCCTAATATTTTAAAAAATATGAGCATCACTTTCGTTTCTCATGCGAAAGGAGGATAGTAAAAAAAGAAATAAAAATATTAACCATGAGTCCCAAGAAACTAATCTAGAGTTGATTTTCATTTTCGAGATTTAAAATGAGTATGAAGGAAGTAAAAATACACAAAATCTAATCTTCTGCTAATTATCTATTAAATGATCTCTTCATCCCCCTCCATTGTATGCCTCATTCCCTCTTTCTCTCTACTTCTACATTGAAAGATTTCAAATACATCTGAAAAAAACAAACCTTTTTTCTCGTTTTGTATTTTCCAAGCCCCAAATTTAAGATCAATTGAAAGCACAAAAAAAAGAAAAAAATCAAAAATAATTAAGATTTTTAAACGCAAGCACACACTAAACATATCAAAGGACAATGTGGGATTGGATCATCGTTATCATCTGCTTTGCTTGCGTTGCCTTAGCAAGAACGTTTTTGTTCAAGAAATCATATCAAAAGAAGATGAAATACTACACGCATCCGATGGATCTAGCTAAGGAAGTGCTTTAAGAGCAGAGGAAAAAGCAAACGGAGATTATGTATCAAAATTCTATTAAAATTGAGCGCTTAGCTGAGCTTATTGGATACAATCTTGGATGCTGTGCAAGAATCAGTAAAGATATATTTTCCTATTATTTAAACTAAAACTGTGCTTCTTATTTGCCTTTTTCGTGGGCTTATCCATTAGTTTTGTAGCTTTATTTGGTTTTTTATCTTAAATTACCAAAATAATTTTGTTTTTTTGAAAATAACCAATCAAAGTCACTCAGACAACACCTAATTTAGAGGAGATCTGTGAAAAGCTCAGAAATATGGCTCTCTATGTCTGCGTGATCAAATCAGTTCACGAGCAAAATAAGCCAGCATTAGATGAGAACCTGAAAATCATCGGAGCTGTTGTAGGACCAGTAAGTCAACAAAAAAAAAAGGGTTGAAAATACAAAAATGAATGTAAATATGAATAGAACACAAAAGAAAAAGGCATTGTGGTTAACTTTGATCGAATCTATCAGTTATTAATGTACTATGTCTGATTTTTGAATTTTATTTTGAATTAACCACCCAGCACTTGGATATATTTGCTCAAATCAGGAAGGCCATTGAGTCTTAAAACGATGATCCAAAACTAAAGAAGCTAAGAGATTAATACCTTGATAAATCAATTGAAAACTACATTCAGCATCTCATTGAAGATCTCAGCTAGTATATGGTCGGCTATTGAAGAAAGAGATTCCTTGAAGTTTTGATGATATTCTTTGAGATTAGTAAAGAAGAAAAAAGAGAAGTTTTATGTAAAATTAATGTCTATAATTTAGTAAAAGTAGCAATTTAGTTTGGTAAAAGTTAAACAAATTAAAGGATTTTGATGATAATAGAAGAGATTATGGATGAGAGGGTTTATGAAACAATAAATCTTTAATATGGATAAAAAGAATAGAAACAATTGTTATGCAATTCAATACTTATCAGAACAAAAAGGGGGGAAGATTTTTCTTAATGAACCTTTGTAAACTTATTCCTTTTCGAATCAGAAACAATTTCAAATGCAATAATTCAATTGAATTCCTGCAAATATTCTCTACTTTTTTTGTTTTTTGTGAAAAATAATTCCAAAATTTTACAGAAAAAAAATGAATAAACAAATCTGGCACTCACTAACAAAAAGGAAACAAAAAACAAATGAAATCCAAACTTTTAATTCTCTTCAGGTGCACTTTCTTCATTTATTTATATCTCCTTACCTTTTTGTTATGCCTGGGATATATCCTTCCCTTTTCATGATAGCTTTATGTTTCTTTTCTCAACATATCCCAAACGTGAATTTTAATTTTGATTGCTGCTATTTTTGCTGTTGTTGTTATTCTTGGGTTGCTTTGTGTATGGATTCCCCCTAAGTGCAGAGTCAATATCTGAGATTTTCCACTGTGACTCCGTGCCAAGAAAAATATCTTTGAATACTTGTTCTTTGTTGAGTTATGCAGATGAAGAATAAGGTGTTTTCTTGTTGAGTCCAGAAAACAACCCAAAGAGTTATGTTTACTCGAATTACGAATTAGTCCCAGGGTCAGTTTCAAAGGTTAGTTTATGTGTTTAAGATAGCCTCCTCTAAGATCCATCAATAGCCTCTCCAGCAATAATATTTCCGTGTTTATCAAGAACTTAAAGAATCTTATTTGAAGTTACAAACACGTCAATAGAGATAATCGGCCGCATATTCAACATACTTGTGTCCTTGAATGCACATTGATTCCCTTAAATTTAATTATTCTCACTGTATATATTGAGCATTGCATATCCAAACATCTCGAGAGATTATCTGTGTAAATTAGGAAGGTTCTTAGACCGTTCAAAGCAGACACCATTGTGAATTTATAGATTATTGAACTGCAAGGATTCAAGGTTCGTTTGATCAGGCATGGGTGGTTTATTAAGGTTGTTGAGATGGCTATACAAAGACGATGATGCTGGAGGTTTCACTGCTGCATTTGCTGCCTCACTATCCCTAATATTCGTAGATTGTGTGCTTCTTGCTTGCTCTACTAGTCGTATTGTGAATTAATTCTCTTAGCATAATTTCATAGCGTTTTCTGCTTTAACATACAATTAGGGTTCAAGTATATCTTCAAACAGTTCTAAGTCATTGTTTGCTAGTCCCTCTAATAGACACTCGTAAGCATGTTTGAACCCTATTTCTAGCTTATTCCCGAAGATTTAATGCAGGAACTTTGTGATCTTAGAATGATGGATGTCATTTATCACATCATCCACACCTGCAAAATTGAAAGGGATTGCTGATATTATGGTATTGTTGGGAGTGTCCTTGACAGCAGTAAACGGTTGCTTTATCTGACTGAATAAAGATCTAATACACGGAATGTGTCTCATACAAGTGAATTGCGCCACTAAAATAACTTTCAATTTCACCACAAAAAAAAACACTCTTTTTTTGTGTTTTTCTGTATTTTTTTGAGATTATTTTTTCTTCTTTTGATGTGAAAATTATTAATGTTATTATTATTTTTGTTATAAAAAATCCTTTTGATAGCGATCTAACTCTGATGAGGAGAGCGATGAGATTTTTAAAAATTTAATCTAATGTTCAAATGGTTTTGGGCTTTCTTTTGATATGAGTCAATTCAATTTGCAAAACAAAAATAATAGAAATGAATATGTTTCTTTAGTTAATTCTGCTCAAGAACCAATCCATATGATTAAAACAAAGGGCTTTCTTTTAAAATGGTTTCATATGGCTAGCAGGATAAAGCATACAATATCAGGCTGATTCAGCCACTCCACTATCACCTATTAGATTTGATCAGAAGTGTTATCTGGAGATTACAATTTACTAAATATTCTGGGGTTAATTTACTATTCAACTCCGATTATGCCTGACCGATTACAATCTTTACCCCATTGATGTTATATCTCTCATATCCCTTTAATCCCACTTATGTCATAGAAAAGTACATTCTAAAAATCAAAATGAATGAACAAATTAACAGATCAATCTTAATCTGATTGTTGCTTCCTAAATTGGTTCATGATTGAAACATATTCTATTCGCAGTTTCTAAAAATACAATGCTGTTAAAGTTGCTATGCATAATGCTATTTTGACATCTGATTTGAGTTTTATTTTTACAATTTTGCTGCTCTTTCTTTTTTTTCAATCTTCAGCACATTTCTGGCATGAAAATGTCTTGAAAAGAACGCAAAAACAATTATTATAATTGTATTGTTATTGTTTGTCTTTCAGTTTATTTCTTGTTTGGCCTTACTCTTATTAGTTATGGCAGCGTGGATTAGAGAAAAGAAAAGATGGAAAGAGAAAAAGAAAAGAGAGAAAACAGGAAGATGTTATATTCATTTGAATTTAATACTGTTTTGCAGTGTGAAAATTTTCGCAAAATATACACCAATATGTGTGTGTTTTTGTGTGTTTAGCATCTGTCAAAGATCTAAGTTAGTTAAACTTGGTATTTCTCTACCAAAGACTGATCTTTTGCTTTAGGAATACCAATAAATCTATTGGTAATCTTCTAGCAGATCTTATCTATCACTGAGGCTTGGATCATAAGGTTGTCATTTCTTAAACGGGTAGATGTTTGTGTTTCCAAAGCAAATCGGGGTTTAATAAACTAGCATTTAACGATTAAAAACTATGAAATGATGCAACTAAGCTCATGATCCATTTATATGCTATCAGTGGTTATGTCTCAGCTTATTATTCGATGGCCGAAGTTCTATCTTGAGAGGCCATCATAAATAACTGGCTAACTAACTTCTTTTTTTTCTTTTTAATTATTGATTGTTTTCAAGCGCGAGGTAAGGGGGAGTATCCAGCTTAGGATATGTTAAAAACAGCAAGGGGAATTCGAGCTTTGTAATACCAAAAGAGCTAATAAGTGTGTCTCTTTTGGTATCCTTCCTTCCAGCGATTAATGTATCTGAAATATTTTTTACTAGATAGCTCCCTTCTCGCTGAAATTGATCAAAGACAGTTGCTGTTATTGGTTTCTTAGGTTTTTAAGATGATTTAGAGGACTTCAAAGTTTTTAGGTTATTGCAGGCTATATAATGATGAAGATGATTTAGTGCCATTAAGAGTATGGTGTGCCTTGAGATGTTGACTTTCTTGTTCAGCACATTTTCTGTATTGATAAATGACTTTTTTTTCGCTATTTCCCGCTGAATTATGTGTTTTATTGTTATTATTTATCGATTGGCCTCTGTCAATCATTCATGAGTTCGTTAATTAAAACAATTAACTATTATTTCTTATTAATCTTAATGAAGAGAATGTTCATCCCCCCCCCAGACAAATTACTAACAAATTAATTAACAAAAAATACAAGACTAATAATTTCCAATTCATCACAATTTTTCTAACGGACTGATTGTCAAATTGAATATTTTGATTAATCTGTGAGAGAAGAATAAAAAGAAGCCTTCAAAGGGCAGCATTGTAAATTGCATGAGATTTTTATTTTCATAATCTCCAAAGAAACTTTTTTACGAAAAAATCGATTGATCTCAAACTCAAAAATCAAAAGAGCAAAAAAGCAAGAAATTATTAACAACTGCAAAGAAAAAACAAGAGAAATCAAAGTCACAACAGAAACAAAGAGAAAGAGCTAAAGGGCGCATTTGCTTGTTCATTTTTTCATCCCTTCTCAAACAATAAAAGACTTTTCCATAATTCCCCAGTTTGTTTTTTTAACACCCAATCCAGCACAGCAAACCCTCTCTTTCTCTCTCTCTGTGAACTAAAGCTGACTCTTTTTCTAATTGACTGACGATATCGCAAGGATCCTATATACTGATGATCTCTCCATACCTCAACCATTCCTGTCATTTCAACTAAGTAAAAAAAACCTTTTTTCATTCTTTTCTAACCGTTGATTCGTTCCCTTTTGAGGTGCTATATCTTTTTAATTCTCCCGGACACCCTCACCACTAAACACACAACTACACCCACACCTATTCTGCAATAGCGAATAGCCATATCCCACAGAGTTTTTAACATTGTTGACCAAAAGCATATCCCATTCAAGAAATATGTGGATTTTTGAGCTAAGAAAGCTAGCTCGATATTTAGCGAAAAATATTAACAATCCAAAAAGGATAGAGAACGAATGAGCTCTTAACAAATGACTCTAACGATCTACCCTTTTGATTGTTCTCTTTCTTTTTCACTGTCGGGTTCAAATCGCTAACCAACGATAAACCTTCCTTCTAAAGACATTAAATAGAGGATTTTACTATTATAATATGAATATGATTATACGATGATGATGCTAATTCACACTGTTGTTGAATGAATTTCCTTTTAACTGCATAATCAATAAAATAAATATTGAAAATTCAAATAAAATTCATATAAAAAAGATTAATAATAACTTCAAAATATATGAAGAAAAATGCTGCTAAAATTATGAAAATAGCATTAAAAGCAGTTAAGATAGAACAGATAAATGAATAAATACATTTTGTATTCAACAGTTTAATAGCTTAAAAAGGCCATATTTGTTATTCATAATTACAAAGTC
>Ga0302271_10001565_pt1 | contig 21800 bp, 10 predicted proteins | sample III_Bog_N1_1_FD_198767 | JGI IMG/M metagenome (GOLD analysis project Ga0302271, IMG submission 198767) | Peat permafrost microbial communities from Stordalen Mire near Abisko, Sweden - III_Bog_N1_1 | ecosystem: Environmental > Terrestrial > Soil > Wetlands > Peat | place: Sweden: Abisko... | reverse complement strand
TTCCCTCCAACGAAGTTATTTATTATTTCGAGGCTATGAGTTACTACGAGAGACTCTCATTTTCATTCTTCATTTGCTACACGTTCTCCTGTTTAAAATTAAAAGGGAGTTGCTGATAAAAGATTGCTCATTTAATGAGTAATAATAACTTGAAAATTTGAAAAAATGAGATAGAAGATAATTAATATTATTCTTTTATGGCATCAAATCAGTAAGTTACTTGGAGAGTTGTACATTGTGCAAGTGAAGCAGTCTAAAGTGCTTGTAGTTTGTCATTTTAAGCTTTAATATCTTTTAGATTGCTTGCTAATTTTGAATTTTCTTCCTAGATCGCATTCAGTTCACGAGCTTTTCCCTTCAAAAAAATAATAACAACAAATTCACAAATGAGCTGAATTCCCAGAAATACACACATTTGACAATTATATTGATTTTTACCTCTGCTTCTTTTGCTTTGAACTCGAATTCCTGTAGCTTCATAGTCGATTGTCTCCTTAAGTTTTGCATATTACTTTCAGATAATTTCTTTTCTTCATCGTGGATTTTTATCTTCTCCTAAGCACTGCTCAATTCTTTGTTTTTTACTTCTAATTCTTTCTATCAAAACAATCAAAGAGTTAAGCATTCTTGTCCCCAAACAAACAGACCACACTGCAGATAATTATTTCCATACCTTGATGGTTGCAACAGACAACTCTAACTTACTTTGCATATCTTCAAATTACTGTTTCTTGAGAGCAGATTCTGAACTCATTTTCACTTCTTATTCTCTTGCTTTCTATTCAAGATCTTCAATTATTTTCTACATTTATAATTCCTTCTCTTTTCCTTGCTTTTATCTAGAATCCTCCTCTTTAATCTTTGAAATCTCCTTCTCATAAAACTACACTTGAGACATCAACTCCTCCATTCTATTTTTTTTATAAAGAATTATAATTATCACCCATATAACCTACTTCCCAAATCCATTTATGTTCTGTAAAATTCACTTGATTTGATTCGTTTTGAGTCTTGTAGTGAGCTTATCTTAGATTTCTTAGCTTTCTCTGAGAAGTCTAGATTTATCATCAGAGATTTACTTTTCAAAAACATATTCTGTTTTTAATCGATCCAAAGTTAGCTCCAATTCTTTAATGAACTCATCTCTCCTCTCAATATCAGTTTAATGTTTTTGAAGCTTGCTGGAGAAATCTTTTATGAAGTTCTTTTATGTCTGTTATTCAACGAAATCAATTTTTTTAGCATAAAAAAGGCCAAGCAATCTACAGAATGTAAACAAATCAACTAGCTCATGTGCTAAAAAAACAAAAATGAACTAATCTGAATTATTTTACCATAGAATGCATGAGGGTTGGATTCTCTCGAGTTGATCTCTTTTTATCCGGCAATTTAATTTAAATCTCAGTGAGGGAAGAGCGCATCTTGAAGTTGAATTCATCTGCATTCTTAGATGTTGTTGATTTGCCAGACGGATCAAATAATTAGGGTAAGATGTTTCCACTAGATTTCATTTCTACTCAGTAATTATTATTAGTACTGTTATTTTCTTTTCTTGAATTCTATATATATCTCCCTCTTTGATAATCAAATTAAACACACTCACATTCTCTCTCTTTCTCTTGCGAAAATAATCAATCCCTTACTTCCTATTTTTTAATTAAAAATCACATGATTTATGTCGGTTTCTAACTATTATTTCTAAAAAAATTATTAGCTTGATTTTTTAGTTCTCCTTTTTTTTGCCATTTAAAATTTTAACTGTTTTGCTTCAAAAAATAGCAAATTAAAGGGATTAAACCAACTGATTTTTCAGGTAATCAGACAGATTATAAGAATTCACCGATTAAATTTTAAATAATTCCAAAGACCCTTAAAGAAATATTTTTCAATAAAAATCTTTTATTTCTTGGAATTATCAATTTTCTGAATTTCTTTATTGTTTAGTTTGATAAAAACACTACAACAAACGAAAAAAGGCATTTTAAAACTTTAAATCAGACACTGTTCAAGGCTTTTTAGATGAATAGTTCTAAAAATTAATATTTTTCACTAAAATTCTCAAAAAAAAATCATAAGTATGCATTTGTCTAGTTGTTGATTCAGACAAAATAGATAAGTGTCTCTCTCTCTCTCTCTTCCAGTCTCTCAGCAACAATCATCCTAAGTTTATTAATTGTACTGCTATTATTACTGCAATTGCACTGGTTGGTTTCTATATCCACCTTGCTGTTGTTGCTGTTAGCTGATTTGAAATTTATTAGGTTATATCTTCATCCCAACAGACGAATTAGCGGGCACAGTTCCACTATTTAAGCTTTTTTTGTGTTAATTCAAATGAAGAAATTAACGAAGAGGGAATAATTATTATTGTTTTTGAAAATAAAGCTAAAGAAAAAAGACATTGTTATTTTATGGAGTTTACATATTTTTAGAGAGATTAGAGAAAACGATATCGACGTTTGTAGCGTTTTTAGCGGAAGTCTCACCGAAAGGAATCTGATACTGGTTGGCTTTAGGAAATAAATGAGATAGATTAAGATAGAAATGAATGCCGAACAAGTGAAGCTTTTTACCTAGTTATTAGCCCTCTTCGAAGGATACTTTGCGTCTATCACTACAGTCTGATTTATTTCCAATCAGCATGCGTTAGACTCCTTATTTGGCATGCCTTACATTTTCAAAAAAATATCTTTTCCATCAAAACAATCTTAAAATTTCATTTTAAAGAATTGTATTTACTTCTCGATTTCTGTCATCCATGTTCTAACATTCTCAAATGATTCTCGATCAGTAATGTCATACACAATCAAGATCCCATGAGCTCCTCTAATGCATGCAGTCAATTCAAAAAATGTTGCAGCGAAAAATCTTAAACCAAAAATCTTCTTTTTGTGTTTTTTTTCAAACCTGTAATAGCTGCAAGTGATTGTTCTAAATCTGTCTTGACCTGCAGTATCCCACTAAAATCAAACAATTTCTCACATAAGTTATCTAAGCAATCTTTGTAGTTAACTATGAAAGATTTCTTACGATTTGCAGTTTCACGTTTTTGTCTTCGATTCTCATTGCTTTGATTTTCTGAAATTACAAAAATTTTGAAATAAATATATGCTCAAACGAAACCTCTCAAAGTGCTTAAAGAATGGCCTTACGAAATCGACTCCAATTGTGTTGTAGAAGTTATGTGTGAACTAGTTTTCCTGTGTTTTAAAAATGCCAAATTGTGTTATAAAATATTTAGTTTTTCCTATGTATTAATATAAAAAACTAAAAACTATGAACTAAAGAGTAAATATTACAGAGAACCTCATAAGCATGCATGTCTTGCCAACACCTGAATTGCCGATCAGCAATATCTTAAATAAGTGGTCGCTACAAAACAATAACAATCTGTTAGCATGTGAAGTTGCAGTAAGAATCAATCGATTTGTTTCATTGCTATATTTTATCGTACTATCCAGTGTCCATCTCTCTCTCTTTCTCTGTCTTGTAAATTATCTAATATTTGAAGGAACTCCAAGATTTTTTTCTTCTTTAGTTTATTTTTGCAAAATTAACAACACTTCTTTTTTATTCTTTCAAAAAGAAAGACAGCGTATTTAAAATTCGAAATAGATCTCCTTTCTTTCTCTTTTCGTTCCAGTCCAACTTCCACAAGATAATTCTTTTTGAAGCAGAAACTATTATCACGAGATAGTCTTTTGAAAATATCGATGGTTTATTTGTGAACATTTTCATTTGACCTGTAAAATATATTTAAAATATTTTTAAGACTATTACTACAATTATTATTTAAGGTATCCTCAACAAAATAAATTGTATCTTTGTTATTTGGTAAATATTTGATAATCTAAACAAATAGACTAAGAGAAATAAGAAAATAGATATCATTATTTTTTATCATTGAATCACTTTCTTTCACAGCAAAACAACCCAATATTTCCTCTCAAAATCTAAAAAGCTAGAAAATCATCTTTTCCTTCAAAAATCTCACTTTCAAGCTCTTTCAACAGCCTTCTAAAAATGTTCTACACATCCCCCTTTTTACATATTTGTCCCTTTCAAGATTTTAAGCAATTTCCCTATGCTGTTTTGTCTGCAGTTTTCAAAGAATTTTTGAGATATCAACTAGCTAGCAAATTTAGCTACTTTCTACCTGAAAAACTACAGGAACATCAACAAAATCTCAAGGATGTTAGAGAAATTGCATTCCAGAGAAGAAAGATTGTCGATTTTTCATTTAAATAATAAGCAATTTAGAGAATAATATACAAAGCTCTTTCCTTCTGGGATTTAAGAATTATTAAACTAGTTGCTTCATTTCTTTCTTTGAGCTCTGACGGCCTCTTCGAGGAGAGCCTTCTTGCCCTTAGCTCTTCTGTGAGTTCCGAGTCTCTTTCTGGCGATCTTGGTAGCCTTCTTGGAGTCCTTAGCAGAACCAGCCTTGATCAGCTCAATGATTCTCTTCTCATAAGGAGCGAAACCAGTAACTTCTCTAATAACTTGTCTAACAAGAGCGATTCTCTTGCCATGAGCTCCCTTGCGCTTAACAATGGAAGTCTTTTGCAACTTCTTGTCGAGTTGGGTGGTGATGAAACCTTTATTAAGTCCGATAGACTGACCTTTTGCCATTTTGCTTCTGGATAATCTTAATTTTTAATACTCTTCTTACAAATTTAATCTTTTTATAAATTCCACCCGAAACGATCTTCTTTTTGATCTTGTTTATTTTATCTTTCTTATCTTTCAATCTTTGCTGAATGAGGATTGTTTTATTTGGTTGGATTGTAATTTTTCTAATGGTGTTGCTTAGTTATTTTGCATGAAATCTTGATGTGACTTGAGTGCTCCTCCATTTTGGAGATGCATTAATAACTAAGTTCTAAATACAATTATCCTATATAACAACTACAATATATAAAATATAAAAATATAAAATAATAATAAAAAAACATAGTAACATAAATCAAAATTCTTGAATTTGCTCCTTCATCCTGCCTAACAATTCCACTGTTTGGGAACATTCCATTAGTATTCAGCAAAAATTTGTCTTCTTTTATTGCTAATAATTGCCTTTTCTTCATTTGTTGGATCTTTTCTTTTAGCTTTTTTTAATCCAAGGATATTCTTCCTTGAAGTCCAAGCAAAAAAGAGAAACAAACTCTTTCTATTCCTTCCAAATCAATTAAAATCTGTGTGATTATTGTTCGATTCAAAGTGATCCTACTCGTCTAGCATTTATCGAGGAAATAATCTAAGTGGGCTCGCTTCGATGTGATTCTGTTAGTAATGGCAGAAATATTCCTATTCGATTTCTGGTTGCTAATCGATGACTTCTAGCATATCCTCTGCTTATGCTTAAGGGTGCTGACTATTGGAGTAGCAAAAAGAAGATAAGAATGACATGTCTACTGAATTCTAGTAGTCATAGTTGGGTTCTTACCTGTCTGCTTATTATTATTGGATTTAGAGATATCCCCCTAAATGATCATTTTCGTCTCTTCTACACTGATCTTCAATCATTATTCTTGCTCTTTCACAGTTTTCCTTGTTCCATTATGTTCCGTATGGATGGTATGAATTATTCAACCCAGGATTATATCCATATGATTCCTGAACAACTTCTTGATTGCATAAGATATCTTCTCCAACTCCTCCTCTAATTTCTTCAAATTATGTAGTCTATCTATCAGAAACCTATGGATAGTAATACGGACCGAAGTTTTGAATCTAAACAGAGTACTATCTCACTGGGGCTCTTACAGGAGACAAATGTGGTTCATTTGGAGTACTTGGAGCTGTATTTAGCCTGCTTCTTCTTGTAGTAGAACTTACATTCTTAGGATATAATTTTCTTGAATCTGTCAAACATTCCTTATTATCTGCTTCTACAACGATTTTTTGACGCTCAACTAACTTTCCTTGGAGTTAATGTTCCTCATTATCCTTACTAACCTCATTTTCAATTTAGTTATTTAGTGTTTTGACCTAATTTTTTATAACATCTTTCTACATCATTTCTTTTTTGAGTTCACTCTTGATAAATTGAGGGTTTATTTTGTATTAAAGATTCTACTTAAGCTGCTCGATCATTATGCTTTGAGAGCTCTACAATTACTTTAATTATTCCTTTTGCTGTTTGTTATTAAGATCTTATTATTCTTCTTTTTCAGAATATTTTCTTCTTCTTTATTTAGCCATGAAATCAAACAGTGATTAATTATCTTTCGCACCAACAAGGGCTTTTACTGTTTCTTCTTAGAAATCAATGGCTCTCCTAGCAGATATAATCGATGCATTGTAAGCATCTTGACTTGGAAATTTGATGTTCATTTTCTAAAAAGTTATGGTTTTTTCTTGTTTATTTAGAAACGCAAGGACTTATTCAGGAATTGGTTCTCCTAAGTCAAGACATCTCTTGAGTACATTTTCTTTAAGTTATCTCTACCAAACACTGTTTTGGTCTGATTCTTTATGTTTGAGCCTGCTTGAGCAGACTTTTCGTTTCTTCACAGGAGGACTGATATGGCTTTCAGAATACTTAGAACTTAAATTAAGGTTAGTGTAGTCCTTCTTTATCCTTCTTGTTTATCTGGCAACTTCAACTTAAGGACTTTTCATGGAAAAAAAATGACAATATTTGTTATTTTTTTTGTGTTATTTGATATGAGGAATGATTTATCTTTAGAGACTAGAGATTACTCAAGTTGTATTCTCTCCAGATTAATTAAACGCAGAAAAAAGGATTTAGTCATTTGGATTCACAATTTTTTAATAATTTTTAAATCTTTTCGCGCTGGATTCTATTTATTGTCAATAAAAACTGTTAAAAAGTGTACGTTTGTTTTTTTATTTCTTTGAATTATTTATTATTAGGTGAAGAGTCTCTTTATTAAAAAAGATTCTTTGTTTGTGTTGAAAATGAATGAGGTTTCTGGGTGGATTTAAATATCAACTAAAAAATAATAAAATTAAGAGAATAAATCGGTGCAAATTTAGCATTTTGTTGTAATAAATTAATAAAAAATTATTAAATGTTTTTTAAAATAAAAATAAAAGAAAAGAAAAAATGAATCAAAATAATTATGAAAACAGCATTAAATAGCCTTGGTAGTCGTAAACCTGTCGCTGGACCTTCTACATAAAGTAAAGGTCGATGAGACAGGGCAGATTACAATTACAAACATTGTTTACTGTTTTTTATATGAAATAATACTGTGTTATTACTGTAATTATTGTTAAAATTATCCATTTGATAATTGCCATTGTTCCCTATGCCTGAAATCACCTGCGTCTTCTGGTCTGCATCAAAAACGAGAATCTCTTGTTGCGTCAAGAAGTAGATTGTCTTGGATAAAGATTTATCAAATGTGTCATATGCATTGAGGGTTTTTGAGATGTTATCTTTGAGTTTCCGCTGATCAGCTAGTTCAGAAAGACAACTTGGAAAAGTTGCCTGATATGCGCTAAGTATGTCCAGAAGTGTCCCTGTCCTAGCTGGTAAAAGTGATAAAACATAAGTTAGTTTTTATTTGTTTGTTCCTGACACATCTAGCTGCTCCCTTTTTGGAGTGGCTACTTCTTCTCGCAAAGTAAAAACACCTCTTTTTTTCTAAAAACTAGCACTACTCAACATTTAACTTGCGCTCTTCTCCCAACTTGCTGCAGTTGCAGTCTAAGATGATGAATTGCTTCCAGTGTAGTATTTCTCTCTCATTTTAGCTAGAATTTAGCTCTTCGTACCTTCATACCCTGGCAACTCATACAAACAAGCCCTCAATTTATTTTCCATTTTCATCAATCCGACAATCCCACCTTGCATAGCGCTGTTGTGATTACTGCCGTGAGTTTTAGTATTCTAATCTCCACCATTTCCATGAGAAATAACCTAGTTATGATTGTTACCTCCAATAATATGATTCTGGCTTAAATTACCAAATGGATTAAATTAACTTTAATATCCATTTGGTTAAGGTATTTTTGTTGGAGAAAATGGTTTTTTCCGTGAACCTTCCAGAAGATCTGTTTCAATAACTGGCAAGTTATAAATCGAAGCGATGCTTACCGAAGGCTAACCATGCTGAGTACTCCTACGCATCTTCTGTACCTTAGACTAAATTGATTGAATTGACCGATTGAACTTTTTAGTCAGCTCCTCCATTTTCCAAGGTGGTATTTTCTATTCATATTCATTGTAGAGACTATTCAAAACCTACAATTCTTATTTGCTCCATGGTTTTCTTTATCCTCTGCGATTGTCATTTTATCCATTAAATTACTAAGATTGTTACATTTAAGGCGCGAAAGGAAGACAATCTTCTTCTTCTGGCTCAATGTCTTCTTCAGGAAGGTGATAATAGTTTTGTTGTTGATTTTTAAGATTCGCACTTTCTTAAAGACAATTTTGGATTTCACCTCGGCCAATCTCAAAATCCCTTCAAAAGTTTAAAGTTTAAAGTTTATTCAAGAATAAAAAATAAAGTGGAAAATAAATTTTTTTTGAGTTTTTGTTACTGCATAAACGTAAATCCAGATGCATGGCTTGTAGATGATTAGCTCGCTTCAGATAAACTTTGAGCTTGGCTTGATGTGGGATTATCTTTATTGCTGTTAGAATTTCGAAAATTCCTTCGGAGATTATCAAGGTTTTATAACCCTGAGAAATTCAAGGAAGCATCTGCAGGCTCATCCTACGGAGGGAAAGGATGTTCCCTGATGATTTTCATAGTGAAAGCATCATCACATTTATATATAAACTGAAGTAATTTCTCTGCAATATCAATGCTGAAGCGGCAGATAAAAGGCAAAAGCGTTTTTGTATCCATGCGTTTTTGATCGATCAGCAACTTGAGTCGATGCAGGAAGATTTGATAGGAAGAGTTAAGAATTTTTTGAAAATACGACGTTTTTTCTTATTAAGTGAATTCCAGAGCCAGATAATTACGTAAGTTTCTTAGGAGAAAATCTTCTCCTTTACTGAGTGCTGGGTACTCGCTGGGATCAGCTTTGTCCAAGAAATCATCCACAGCAAAATTAACTTTATCTAAAAAAGATGCACTGCTTTTTTACATTGCACTTTTGCTGGATACTTTAGCTGAAGCTTCGTGTAAATTAAACATGTGAATGTGAGTTGCTTGATGAGGAGCTTATTAGTCACTTTACTATTGAGAGGATGATTGTTGTTGTTGCATTTATGGTTAATTATTTGACAACGAATTATTGTAAACTTGTGAATACTACTGCGGAAAACCATCTGAATGAAAAATGTTTTGCTGCATGAAATGATTCCTAGAATTTGGTAAGTTATTTTCTTGATTTTGATGCTGCTGTGATGATTATCTCTATTAGGAATGTTAATCTTAGTTCTGATCTTCATGTTAAAGGTATCCCTCAATAAAGTCATTCAAGAATTCTTAGTCTTCCTCTGTTTTATTCTTTTGAAGATTTTAAAAAGAATTTTCTTATCCATCCATTTTCTCCTACAATGATTATTAGGACTAGCATTATGGATGCTGATATCTTTGCTGAAGATGAGAAACAGAAGATGTATCTTGTGTTTTTATTTTTTCTTCAAAGAAATTTTAATCTAGACTAAAATTGGGATCTTCAGAAAAGTTAACTGGATGATGAGCTGTTGTTCCATTGTCGAGCATAAAGAAGCAATTTAGTCCTTGAATGACTTTATTCTAAGCATAGAATTCGTTTAACTTCATAATTTTCTGTTCCTCTGGTTCATCTATCAAACTAGCGAATAAAGCGAAATTCTTGCTTGCATCCTGAGATCGCATGTAAGCTAGCCCGCTCTCAACTTAGGAGCCAGTGTCTTCAATTGGATTTAAGATTTCTTGCTCCATTTTGTCATCGGCTTCAAACTCAGATATTCCAAGCGAAGAATGCTACTATTAGGGAAATTAAAGTGAGTGAGAGTCAGCAGCTCCTTTGAATTCAGTGTAGCCAGCAGGGAGGAGAGAATTAGCAGAATTTAATAAATTTAGTTGTTCATTTTATCGGAAAGAAGAAATCTCATGGTCAGAGAAGAATGCCTTGTTAGCTTCGCCCTCTGCCATGATCAACACTGTGAGAGGCTAAATTATTCGTTTTATGTTAAGATTAAAGCTAATTTAATGATAATTCTCTTAGAGTCTTAACTTCTCTTTACTTTAAGTAATTTTGAGAGTTGTGGGAGTCTATTTTTTTTTTGGCTTTATTTCGGATCTAGAGCAGAATTTCTTAGGTAGGCTTTCTTCATATGTACCTTATCATTTTATTTTATTTCATGTTTCCCCAAAAAGATATTCTAATTATTTTCATATTTAGCAATGAACTTAAGAGAAGAAAAAAAATGTCTTTCTAAATCATATTATTATTTGTACAAAAATCAAAAACTCAAATAAAACAATTTCAAAGAAAATCTTAAAAAACAATCACAATATGAAAAATATTATCTCCTTTGCAGATTAAGAAACAGAAAGATGTATCAGAAATAAGTAAAAAAATCAACTTGAAAGGAGATTTTCACTCACAATACATGGAATCTCTACAATAATTCTTTTCGAAACAAAAAAGAGCTCATTCCTGACATAAGAATTTGTATTATTTGTTGTAAAAACAAAAATGCAGTTTATCTTCTTTGAGATATTCCTTTGAAACACAGATTAATTGATTAAAAAGAAGAAAAAAGAAAACCAATTAAAATCATTACAAAAAATACTATGAGCTACGAAACAAAAAGACCTAACATAGAGAAAGGCACTGCTTACCCTCCCAGCAAGGAATATCCTTCTTCATAAAATGATTACTACAAATCTGGAGAACAATCACAAGAACATCCGATGACACGCATCGATTTCTGCCCAGAGTTTCTTGAAAGTATCTCTTATTATTAGTAAAAATAATAAATTCTTATCCATTAATGGTTTCAAAGAAAAGTGTTAAAAAGGCGCGTCTTGTAAGAAAAGACATATCCTTTACAAAGACTTCAGAAGAGAGTTGAAATTAATCCAATAGCCCTACAAGAAACATTTATGCAAGTTATTTGAAATGGGCTAGAAATGCCCGAAGAATAAATACACTTGTCTTTTTGCACATGGTGAAGCAGATATATGGGTAAATAAACAAAAAAGATTGATAGTTTATCGGTAAATGATTTCTTTTTATTGCAGAACTCAAGGTTTGCAGAGAAAGTAGCTGATGAAATAAACTCTAGCAAAGTAGATGAGAGAAGGAAATCAGCCAATTCGCAATAATATGATTCTAAGGACTATCAAATGAAATAGTACAATGGATCACATGAAAAAGCAGGAGATTATCATAAAAAACCAGAGAATTTGATATAGAAAACATAAGAAAAGAGGCATAAACTAAAAAAAACTGAGGAAAATCATATTATGCCTGAATGTGAACGTGATAACAAGAGATCAAAAGCTAATTAAAATGATCCAAATAAAAGAAATTTAGAAGAACAAAATAGGAATAGTAAAAGGACAAATGGTGGATATAATTAGCCACCACATGCAAGCGATACAATGACAAATGAGGAGTTTGATGAATATCTTAAGTACTTGAATTAGTAAAATGAAGAGGATGTATGGATAGATGATGAAGAAAGTAATAGCGAAAGTGAATCAGATGAGGAAGAAAAGGAGCAAAAGAGATAACTTGCTCCAAAATAAGAAGAGAAAAAATAGGTTAAATAAGAGTTTTCAAAGAAATAACCAGAAAAAAAGGAAGAAAAAACTAAAGAATACCCTTAATAAACAAATAATTATGGAAAAATAAATGTTAAATTGGAAGAAAAAGTGAAATCAAATGCCAAAGAGGTGAAAAGTAAAGATTATGAAAAGATCGAAAAGTAAGTTTATTTGCGGAAAGATGTTAAAAGTTCAAGTTCAAGTGAAGAGTTTTAAAACAAAGAAGAACACGATGAGAATTACTAGAATTTGGAGATTTTCAAAAGAGAAGAAGACGATTATTAACAAAAGGAATACAAATCTTAATCTAAAAATGCCAGTAAGAATAATGGCAAAACTCATAACAACAAAATGCTATCTGAACACAGTAATGAAGTATTTCGTTAGAGTGATTAAGTTGCTCCTTCAGAGATAGATGAGATGGAGATTTATGCATTTTGCTATTTCGAAGATGCTGTAAAGTTAGTTGATTGGTAGTCACAAGTGCTTCAGACATTCTTAGAGTTGAATATCCCTAAGAACATGCTCCTAGTGACTGAGGAGGAGAAGTGTAATGGGTAATTTGGCATGCTACTGAAGCTTAGAAGTATGAAGGTTATTTGCCTTTAATTACTGAGAGTTAACTTATACAAGAACTAGCATCTTAAAATACTTTTCAAATTGCTCCCAAACCCAGATAGTTAAATTGTATTTTCGAAGCTGATCACACCTGTAAAACGGATAAATGATTATGCATTCTTAGCTTAAGATGGATAGTAGTGTATAGTGTATAACTCGAAGATCGAGAAATCGGAATCAGAGAATTTGGAATTCAAAAATTATGATTTCAGAAATATTAATGAAAATACAAGAAAACTTGAAGAAGTCATCACAGGTATAATCAATCACATATGAAAATATAACCATTTCTAATTTTATGATATTTCTCTGCTTATTACTACAGGCATGCTGAACAGAGAAGAGTTTGAAAATGAGTAATTCTACGCAAAGGAAAAACTCAGCGGCAAAATTTTACTTGGGGTGAAAGATTCAACTCGACAATTTGTTGGGAGTTTCACAGCAAATAACCACCACGAATCGTTCTTCACTTTTTTAGCAAAACGCTTACGTGATTGCTCTCCATCGATATCTTCAAGTTTATGGTAACGTGAAGAATATCGCTTAGTCATCGCAGGTGAAGAGGAAAATTAATATTACCCGTTACTCGACATGAAAATATTTGCACTCAACATTAGCAAGCCAGCTTAGAAGACAATCTATCAGACATCTTAAGGGTTGTATTTTCAGAAGATTGAAGAAGGAAATTGGCCTATGAGTGCGTGCTTGCTGTATGAAAAAAGGCAAAAGAATTACATCCCTGAAGAGAAATTTAAATTCGCTCTCAAGTAGCTTGATAGAAGATATTTCTATGTCATGGCCAAAATGGCTAATTAGAATGCTCTTCTAGATTAAGATCAAGAAATGTATGCATCACAGTTTCCTTGATTGTCAGTTTCTGTAGTTGCTTTTATTTCAAATGAAAATCAAAAAAGAATGTCTCTGTTTGTTCAATAAGAGAAAAACGAGAATGATTGGGATATTATTATTTATTGACTGTTTTATGGATGTGGATAGTCAATAGAGATAATCCATGTAGATGGCGAGTAAAATAGCAATAATTGATAAATTGCTAATTATTTCAGGGCAGGGATGAGATTGAGTTTTAAATGATTAAAAATAGCAAAAAAGAAAAAGAAATTTCATCAGGGAAAACACATTAGAATCTGATCATCTGAACTCGATAAAACAATCCAATAATTGCTAGAACTCTTCCTCTGATAGTTCAGCAGCAATTCGCTACCTTTTCGAATCCTTCCTCTCTGGTTCAATAAAAAAAAAGATAAAATACAGTCTTCCTGCTCTTTTTATGCATACGATATTCCATCCTTAACATGCCTCGCATCCTTCTAAGCAGACCATTTACTTCACCAGTAACGAACATTATTTTCAATTTATTTAAATCCATTTCCCCAATATGCAACTCTAACCCTCTTATTCTCAGATTCCTGTGTTAATGGAAAGAATAAGCTTCTGTTCAACAAAAAAATCAAGCACGATCTATAAGCTTTTCTATGTGGAAGAGGATAAGATCTTCTATCTACTTAGCTGAATGATCCAAATATCAATCATATTAATAATCTCAACTACCCAAATAATACCCCCTTTAATCTCACCAACAACAGCATGAGTAATAACGATTACGACACTGCTAGCAACGGCTCGATGAAAACAGAAAAATCTTCGTCCTTCTCAATGAAATCTTAAAATTCATAAACGTCTTAGAATTCTGGTCTAATCGCTTGCGAAGATCTTCAATAGAAATATCTCAGAGATCTCAAATTACAGCTTAAGAGTATCTAGAGGCATTACTCCTTTCTTTTTGCTTTCATTCACAAAATCTATTTACTCATTTTCTTCTTTTCTCTTTAATTATGTAGGCTGCATCCTTTAAAAAAAGCCTCCAGTGAGATTTAGGGATATTGCTGGAAATGAATATGCAAAGAAATGCATCGAAGAAAGCTTTATCCTACCTTCAGTTCTGCCAAATCTCTTCAGTGGGATGACAAAGCCGTTCAATAAGATTCTACTATACGGCCCACCTGGAGTAGGTAAGACAATGATGTGCTAGGCTGTCTGCAACGAAGTGTAAGCTACTCCTTTTTGGGTGTCTCTGACGGACATAACTTCAAAGTTCATTGGAGAATCGGAAAAGTAACAAGAAAAAAACAAAGAACGATAAATTATTATATGTGATTGAAGCTAAGACTCTTGCTGATGTGTTATAAAAGATTATTGAAGATGCTATTTGATCTTGCAAAGGAGCACGCACCTTCTTTAATCATAATTGATGAGATGGATTCGATTGGAAGGAAGAGAAATGGAAGTGAGAGTGAAACTGAAAGAAGGATCAAGACAGAATTCCTCAAACAGTTAGATGGTTGTTTTATCATAAATTTGGAAGCACAAATTGGGCTTGAATTATTCAATGAAACAAATTCTAAATTGACTGTGCCTTTGTTTTGTCTAAAAATTAGAAATAAACAATTTTGAGGAAAAAGTATATGTGCTGGCTACAACAAATATGCCTTGGGAGCTCGATGTTGCGGTGTTGCGTCGCTTTGAAAGGAGGGTTCTCTTGCCTTTGCCTAAGAAAGAAACTCGTCTTGATATTTTCAAATCTTTCACAAGTAATTTCAAAAAAGCAAAAATTGTTGTTAGTTATGGAATTCAGGGGGATCTTTTTAACGAGATTGTTAAACAATTTTCAGGTTCAAGAAATCATGCCTTAAAGGAAGCCGATTACACGTTAATATCTGAGTTGACTGATGGGTAAGAGATTAATTGAATGTTGCAGATAAATCCATTTTTTATCATTATCAATTTTGAAATTTCTTTTCATTAAAAAAGTTACAGTGGCTCTGACTTAATAGCAATAATAAACGATGCATTTATGAGACCAATTTAAGAGCTGCAGACAGCAAAGACCTTTAGAAAGCTAGAGTAAACAAAAATAACCTCAAAAACATCCATTTTTGAGTGGGAAGATATTTATTTTTGTTCTTTCTGTTAAAAACTTTTATCGATTAGCGACAACGAACGTATGGATCACTCTTTAGAAGCAGTTATTGATGGGTTGGAGAGTGAAAAATAAAGGGTTTTTTATAGTCCTTGTTCTGCTGAAGACGAACATGCTTAAGAAATGACTCTTTTCGATTTGAAACCACAGCAAATTGTTCTCCGAAAAACTGATCTTGTAAGCAAGATTTGAAAATTCGTATTTGCAGATGTGATAACTTAAATATTTGTTTTTTTACGGTTAACTCAAAGAAGGACTTTAAGGAGAGTATTAAGAACTGTAGACCAACAGTAAGTCAGAAATTCTTAGAATACTACAATAAATTCCTTTCTAAGTGTGGTCATGAAGAACAAAAAGGTGATATGTACAAGGATTCTCTGAGTAATCGGATGCAAATTTACATGTGAGTTAATAATAGCCAATAAAAACAAAAAGTTATAAAACTATTGTTGAACTCTTCTCGATTTGAAAGTCCATATATTTGTTCATGTAATTAAATTTAAAGGAGTTAAATTTGTGGGATTCTGGAAGGTGGGGGCAAAAAGGGGAGAGGAGGAAATTTGAGTATGCCAGGAATGCTTGCGAAGGAAAGAAAAAAAGAATCACAAGAAACTTATTATAATAATCATAAAACATAGAGAAAATGGTGCACGTTTTGAAGGCTACTAAGATTAGAATCTACAGACAACTGTTGCAAGACGGTGTCTTCGTTCTCAAGAAAGATTTCGAAGGAACTCACGAGGAAACTTCAGTCCCTAATCTTCACTGCTTCATCCTCGTTAGATCTCTCAAGGATAAGGGCTTCCTCGAGGAAATCTTCAACTGGGGATTCACCTACTATTACCTCAACAAGGAAGGATGCGAACATCTTAAGGAAAAACTCGGAATCTCTGCTGATAACGTTATTCCTAAGACATTCAAACCCTCCAATGTTAATTACATCTCCAAGGAGGAAGATGAGGAAGAGAGACCTCGTAGACCCTTCGGCAACAGAAGAGAGGGTGGAGACCGTGATGGTGCCAGAGGTGGTGACCGTGATGGAAGAAGAAGAGGTGTTGGCCGTGAAGGTAGAAGAGAAGGTGCTACTGAAGGAGCTGCTACTGAAGGTGCTCCCGCTGCTGAAACCAAGGAAGAAACCCCTGCCGTTTGAAATATCTTTGAAAATAAAAGAATAATGGTGTTCAATCATGCAAAACAAAAGCAATTCGTTTCTGCATAACAAAATCGCACATTTCTGTTTGATTATTATTTAAATTATCACCATACTTGGCTTAAAATCTCATATTTTTTTAGAAAAATTCTAGCAAATATCAATAATGTTATTTTATGAGTTTTAAGCTACTTTTCAGTAGTTTTTTATTTGAAATTTTGTACAAAAAAGAGGGATGAATAATATCAAAATCAGCAGGATATTATGTTTTACAATAACCAAGTTCAATGATGGATTTTAACCAAGTTTGATACAAATTATTCCAACAATTCTTCAAAAATATGTTACTTTTTCTTTCTAAAACTTGCCAAACAGCAATATCTACTTGAGTATTCTTCTGATTGTAATCTTTGATTCCTTTGGAAAACTTCTCAAAACCAGCTTTCCCTTATCTTTCGTGCATATCCAAACCAAATTTTATATTTGATATCAGTCAACAAGAGTCCATTTTCATAATTAATTATTTGAAACAAAGATTAAAAATCTCTAATAACAAACAAACATAGAAAAATACTATTTTTTAGACATTTTCGCTAGATTACAAGTCACAAATCAATAATAAACTTAAGATATTTTTATTAATCAAATCTATCAGATGAGCTTAACAAATTCATTTATTTTTTGTTCTTCAACCTTGAGTTTCTGTAGTTATTTTTTAAGTTATCCAATAAGAATCTGCTTCTAAATCTCTACTTCTTGCTCGTAGTTTTCAACTGAATGCACGTAGTCCTCATCATAGAGTCGCTTTAAACTAATCAAGTCAAGTTTCATCAGTTTTGATGGAAGACCTCCCTCTGAAAAAAAACAAAGAAATCACATCAAAATAACATCAAAAGTTACTCGAAAACTAATAAAATAAATTTTCTAATAATAATTTTATTTACAACTAAGCAATTAGTAGTGTTTCAAGCTCACAATCTTTCCAATGGTAACACCAATCTCATATAATTCTTCTTGGTCTTACTCGCTCAACTGAATTATCACACCCAAACATCTATTTCGAATAATTCAAAGTGATGGATTGTCCTAAAGCTGATAATTGCATTTTTAGTTTACTTAAGAGAATAAGAAATCAATGAAGTATCTCGCAGTTAGATCATTTCTGCAACATCTTTCTTATCGACATGCTCGTTGTTCATCATTTTCTTGCTTATTGTCTCTTGAATGATCATCCCTTTGCTAACATTTTCTTCGATTTTCGAGAAATATTAAGGAATCTCAATGTAGCCAATTTTTGCACTCAGAGAAGATCTTTTTAGAACAATAAATCAAGTTTTTTCAAAATACAAAATGTCTTCAAACTGTAAATAAAGCTAGATTAGCCAGCTTATGTATGTAGGTGTACGCTTTGACGTGGAAGAAATCACCAGATAAAACCAATCTTTTGTTACTGAGAGTCCTCTCAAGCAGTTTACCAACGAAATAATTCTAGTCATTGATAATATTCTTGAAATCTAAGGTTAACAAAATCAAAATATGAATCTTCTTTCATCAAATTGTTAAAATGATTTTACTCGAGAGGGATGCATGAAGATATATGGCGAGACTAACATTCTCTGTGCATACAGCTAAATCAATAAGTTATTGATTAACTTGCTATTCTTGAGGAAGGGTTTCAGAATGATTTGGTCTAAGCAATTTTGAAAGTTCGATGATGATAAAAGCGTATTTGTTTTTATGAGGATATTTCATGTAGTTGTGTATTGTCTTGAGACTGCTCATGTTCTTAGGAATCTATTGATAAGGAAGAACATTTTTTTAAGCTGGAAAGAAAGAAGATACATAGATAATTAATAAAAATTTAGACAAATCACAAAAATATTGAAAAATGGAGAGGGATAAAAAGCTAAAAATAGGGAGGATATTCATTCTTTTAGGAAAATTTTCATATTCTTTTGATTATGTATGGATATTAGCAATATTTTTGTCTAATAATGAGGGTCTCAAATAGCTGTTATTAACAATATTTTACTGATGGAATAAGTTTAAGATAAATGATATGAATTACTTATTGGCTCATTTTCTGATTGATGGATCCAAGCTCTTTGCATTGCTACTTGCACAAAAAGAGTGAATGAAAATAGAATCTAGTTAAGTTTGCATACTAAATAAACTCTTTGAATTTACCTGCAAATCGGACTTATTCTGTTTTTAAAGAAATAATATAAAAAAATATGAGAATTTACATTCTTATGAGGATCTTTCTTTATAATCATCATTACCTTAAAAAACGATGAGAAAAAGCCAGTTTAAGAAGATTTTTAGGTGCCCTAATTAGAATGCAATGTTAGAAAATAAGGGAAATAACTGAAACAATCATGTACATTAGTAGATGCTTTCACCAACTATGTAAGGAATCTCATATGTTTCATTCTATTTAATCGCTATTTCTTTCTGCTGATGCCGAAGTTATTTTTATTTGATTAATATTTGTGGAGAATTGAAAAATTTGTTTTCAAAAAAAGAAGTCTTTTACAATTGTTTTAATTGTCTTTTAGTGAACTCTCTCCCTTCGCAGTGGTTCATATCCTAGGAGGGGGGATTAACGTCTTAAGATTTTCTGACAATTTTGTTCATATAGCTGTAATAAGATCTTTCTCGAGATTCTTCGAATTATTTTCTAGGAAATCTAATAAATTGGGGATATTTTATGAAACAAGGTTAGTATTGAAAAAAAAATTCTCACAATTATTTTTCTGCTTTATTAAAAGTTACCTCAAAGAATCAAAATGAAGAGTTAAACATACAAAAAATATGTGTGTTATTGTGATTCATTTTAATTGAAATTTTTTTTATTTATTATTAAAAAATAAGCATTAAAGTGAAGAACTTTAAATAATACTTTACTTGACTACATAATTTATGTATTGTATATGTCTTTGCAAATTAAATGTCTAAGAAAGGTACTCTATTATCGAAAAACTTTTGTAAACTAGTTATAATAATAAAAATAGGCATTTCAAAAATGATGATTTGTCAAATTAATTCTTTTACCTTAAACTTAAACAAATTTCGGTTTTCTTACGAAAGATTAGAAAAGCTTCAGAATAATCAAAACATATGTTGTTAAAGTTATTTGTAAGTGCTATTCTAAGCTAACCCGTGGAGTGATAATCTTTTCATCTTCACAAGAACAGCTACATAAATATTATTTTTGCAAAGCTTTAATTTATCTCTTCATCTTTGATTGAATTTTCCAAAAAAAGGAAAATAGAAGTTAAATAGGAAGAGATAAGAAATTAGTTAAAAGTCATCGCATAAAGGCTCTCAAATTATTAAATAAAATTTTGGCGTAAAACAAACATTTAGCGAAAAAAAAAAAAAACCAAGTTGTGAAGAAGAATAATCAGCATTTCATATTTTTGTCTTATGCTTTCAGATTTCATCCTCAAAGATCCATTCACCCATGCGGTTTCTCCTCCTTCAAAAAGCAGTGAAACTAATTCAAGTTACAGACCCTTCGCAGGATTAGAAACTCAATAACCCTAGCGATAAAAAATCAATGGAACTCCAAAAGAAGAGGCAGTTACAAAAGAAACCAATCCCTAAAGCAACATGCTACTTACTTATTTCCCATGTTCTCATGAGAATCGCGTTATCTATGAGACAAGGGAGTTTTGCAAAGATTGCGGAGCTCGAAAGTATAGTGTACATTGATAAATATTTTCTTTGATTTTTGTTATTCTAGAAGAACTTTCTTCTCTCCCTCATGGCTATCATTCAAAATATTTGTGATTACTACTAAAAACAGGCAGGGTTCGCACTTAAATCAGAGGATATGAAGTAGCTCGTAGTCACATCCCCTAATCGAGTCTACAGGAAAGTTTTCAAAGAAAAGAAGCAGATAATTAACATTTCTAGTCACACTGAGTACTTACAAGTAATAGTAGTTATGTTTTAATTCTACAATTGTTACTAAACGAAAATAGACGGAGGTTTTGTTAGAGTTAGTATTTTAAGAACTCATTTCAGGTTAATTTATAAAGTTTTCTTTCTTTTTGATGAGTTTTACTTTGATTAAACGAAATAAATTTAAAGGAATTCATTGCTTGGTTGGAGTTTTATTACGCTTACAAAAGCAAAAATACTTTAAAACAATTAATTAAATAATTTAAGAATAATTAACAGCAATTGTCCAGGTTCTAATTAAGGTCGTAAGCTATGAGGAAATAAACATTAAATTTTTTAAAACAAAAGCTAGCCCCAATAAGAAAAGAAGAAGTAGAAAAATAGCTTAAAAGTCGAGAGAAATCAATCAAATCGCATAACTCAATTTTAGAATCAAGAAGGGTGACAAAAATTTAATTAAAATTATTCGATAATTCGATAATTCGATATTACACTTCATAAGAAACTACTCTTCTGAGTAGGAAATAATTAAGAATCACCCACCAATAAACTACATTAATTTAATTTTCTGAGCATAATTTACATATTCATTGGGGAGGTAACTGAGACATCTCTTTCTATCCACACAAAAAATCTACCCACGAATTAATTAAGAAAAAAATATGTGAATAACTAACAAACCTTTTCATTAACTAACGCCTTTTGTATCTTTCTTGTAATAGCAACGCTCTGGTACGATAAATTTTATGATCGATCTTGGTGAGAAAATGGGAATATGCAAGCCAGCTGTTTATTTGGGAGTTCTTTTCATGGATATATTAGTCAGCTAAGATGATGGAAGTACTGAATTCACTCCATTGAAAGTTGAAGAACACTTAGGAATGTATGGAGGTATTGCTGTATTTTTAGGTTCCAAGGGAATCGAGCTAGACGATAGAGTCCCACTTATCACTGCTCTTCACTATTATCTCAAAATGCCTATGTACACGAAAGAAGATTTATTGCAAGCCGAAAAAAAAGCTCTAGGAATTTTGAAGTTCGAAATGCACAGACCGACTCTCTATGATCTGCTTTACTTCTATGCAGGACAAGGAATAATCTTTCCTGATGACAAACAAAAAGTTCTTCAAAAAACGGAATCACCAGTTAGGATTAGTGATAAGTCATTTGGAGTGGAAGATAAAGGAGTGAAAAGTTAACTATCAACGTTACCGTCCCCTCCATAGCAGAGCTTAGCAGGGAAACAAGTTGTTTAAGCAATTATGGTCAAGTATGACATAACACCATTTAAGTTTTTGGATATTGTCACGAAAATAGAGAAAGATCTTGTGAAACTCGCATTCCTAGCTATCAAAGGTAAGTTCCTTACAGTAATTATGTTTAAGGATCTTAACAGATGGGAGGAGGGGGGGGGGGGGGGGGATGATTAAAAAAT
>Ga0302271_10001564_pt1 | contig 21820 bp, 15 predicted proteins | sample III_Bog_N1_1_FD_198767 | JGI IMG/M metagenome (GOLD analysis project Ga0302271, IMG submission 198767) | Peat permafrost microbial communities from Stordalen Mire near Abisko, Sweden - III_Bog_N1_1 | ecosystem: Environmental > Terrestrial > Soil > Wetlands > Peat | place: Sweden: Abisko... | reverse complement strand
AAAGACTTTCTCTTAAAATTTGCGTATTCTTCTTTCCCTTCTATTCATAAAACTGCTTTAATCATTTTTTCACACACACACACATTCTCTCTCTTTCTATCTCTACTCCTTCCCTCAAAGCATCTTTTAAGTATGTCCCCATTAATCTTGTCAATCTCAAAAGACATTGTAATAATATCGCAGATCAAATCTACATTTTACTATTATAATAATTATCTCTACAAATTGTGTGTATGGGAGGAGGGAATAATGTACCCTTTCTCCTTAAATATCAGATTTAATTGCAATTAAAAAAAATACAAATCAAATATTCATAATTCTTGAATCCTTTTTGCGAATGAGCTCAGCTACTTTAAGTTTCGGAATAAAAAAAATATCCCTCAGAAAATATTTAGCATACCCATTTCATAGATAATTTTGTACAGTTGACAAAAATATCTTAGAAAGTTAGCTGAATGATATAGCTGAGTATAAGGAAGGGAAAGAACTCATAGCTAAAGGGTAGTATGAAGCAGCTAGTAGTAGATTGGAGAGAGTCATTGAAATATTAGAGTTATCGTCATAATAAAAGAATCCAATTTACTCGCATCTTTTGCAGAAGTAATCTAAAAATATTATTAGAAAACTAGAGAATACTCTCAAAATCTTAAGATAAGGAAAAAGATGACCAAACGGAGTTATTGAATTGGAATATTATTGAATGTTGTGTAGAGCAGGTAGCGTGCTGCTGAAACAAGAAGGCTAAAGTAAACAAATCGAAGATATTTCCAATAAACTCGCAGTAGCTTTACAGATGACTCAGGGGGAAGCTAGCAGTGATGCTGAATAAGCGAGAAAAAATGCGTTCTTAGCAGCTCTTAGCTTTGATTTAAAGAAAGTACAAATCATAGAAAAGCTTCTGATTTTAATATGAATTTGACTAACTTACACAGATATTTTTTGGAAAACTTTTTGCTAAAAAATGAAGAAAAAAATTCCCCATTATCTGTAATGATTTTCTTGATTTTTTGATCAGGCAAACTAACATCTATGCATGCTTGAGAAATTACCTGAATATGAACTCTTTCAAGCTGTAAAATATCACCAAAATCAATAAAAACAACTTTACTTATTCTCAACAGAAAAAAAGTCAATTCTACTTTCTTAAAGAGATAAATTCTTATCTTTCTTCCAAAGTCTCTAATGATTCTGAAGGGCCATAGTGACTAAGCCATTGAGATATTGAATTCACTGGAAGAGAGACTCGAAAAGAAAGAATAGGATTCACCTTCATCTAATTTCTCAGAAATTCTGTGTAAAAACTAAAAAAATATATCTGTGCTTACCAGGCCAATACTATTTGATTGATTTAACATCCATCTCTCTCTTTCTTTCTTGATAGATAGAGTATTGAACAATCTAGGAGTAGCTAAATGGTAGAACGAGTATCCTTAGTTCAACCATTTGAACATCACTGGAGGAGGCAAGTTGTAGCATAAAGAACCTAACCTCCAAACTGCTTTGTTCTTTAAAAAAGCGCTACTCATCAAAAACAAAGGCATGAAAGGAAATAAGATCTACGATCTGTTTGCTAACTCACCAGATATCATGCCAACTCAGCATTTTCCCAGAATCGTAAATGGTCTTAGGATAATAAAAAGGAAAATTTCGTGAAACGAAACTAAATCGTTGCCAACCATTTTTGAGAGGTTATTTCTTCTTCTATTCCTTTTTAGGACTTCTACTTTGATGCTCAAGGCAGTGAGATCTCATTGCGAGCTATCAGTGACTACTTGCTTGATGCCCATCATGAAAAAAGATTAGAACATACTATTTGGACGAAATTTTATCTAAAACATCACGAGATGCATGACAGAAAACATCTTTATCGTCCACTTATGAGCATCGCACATCATTGTGGAATATCCCACATGCTTTTGAAATCAGAAGGACTGTTTAATACTGCTATATCGATGCTTTAAGATGTAAAAAAGCGATTAAAAAGATGAAGTTCATTACAATTATTTTAAATACTTTGATTTTCATATCACTGTCTAATTTTTGCTAATAGAATAAGACAAAAGAAAAACCAATATGCAATTACTTCTTTGTTAATACCATCGCACAAATCGATAAAAGAGAAGAAGAAGCACAATGTAAGTTTAACTTATTTCAGCAAAAAAATTGTATACCTTCACAATTTACTTTACTTTGGTTTTGAAATATTTTTGCAGAAATCAGAGAATCCGCCAGAAGAGAGTATTAATAGAATTTCCCTGCTTGGAATCAATGGTAGCTGTATCTAGCTCTTCCTGAGCCGAGTTTCTAATAATGAACTGAGGCTAATTTTTTGTATTTTTGTTTGGTGTGTAGAATTATGTTTGAGATTGAGGAATAATCCATTTACTTTGAAAGTTAAGGGGCAGAAAGAGTTTTACAAGTTCAATATTATGAGGCTATTTACCAATTCAGGCTGTGATATTAAGTTTGATCGCTTTCAGATTATTCTGAAAATAATTTGATTTTTCTATCAGAATCTGTTACTGATGAAGGAATGTTAATAGCAATCCAGACAGAAGCACCAAACAACACTATCTTAACATACCAATTAAAAAAAATCAAACCTAAATTCCCAAATTCAACTTTCAAATCAAATAGCAATCACAGGATAAGTTAATATGCCAACTAAATCAAAAGATGAGGACAACTGTGTTTTGGTTTAAGTAGTAAGAAATAATTTGCATATTCATATGGGAATTTATTGGTGGTGACAGTTGAGATAACCATTCTGATTCGCTACTAAAGGCTGCTCCAAGTAAAATAACATTAACTCAATCGCCTATTTGAAACCTTTCAGAATCAAGTAGAAACCTGAAAAAATTAATTGATAATCACTCCTTTCAGATCAGAGAAATATTCAATTATTTATTTTAAAATTAGGGTACTTTTGTTTCTGTTCTCTCTTCAATTAAAAAAGTTTGTGCTTGTGTACCTTTGAGCTCTACTGGACACATAGCGTAGCATTTCCATTCGCTGAGAAATCAATAATAATCCCTAAAAAAGCAGCTTCTCAAAAAAATAAACCCCTAGACTCAAATAATTCCATCAACATTTTAAAACCAGTACATGATAAAGAATCCATATTTAACAAATAAAATAAAAGAGATCCAGCATCCTCTATAATTCCCATGCTAAGATAATTCTGTCAACCTTGTTGATAGCATCTTGGAAATTTGTTTTAACTCATAATTCTTCCTATTTCATCATAATTGATTTTGATATGTATCATTTTTTAAAATTTACAGTTTGAAATACAATAATCAAAATAATTCCAATAACTACCAATGATAGGAAGAGTATTAATTTGATATTATTGCAACGCATGGTTGAGTTGGCATATTTGGATTTAGATTTCAACTTTTAAGATTACAATTCTAATTACTGTGATTTTCTCCTTGTTTCTTCAAGATCAGCTGTGTTACTGATTATCTGTGAGAGATTAACCTGCATAACGTTTTATGTATCTTTGAGGATATTGCTAACTTTGCCTATGGAATCGATATTTTCTTGGTTATACTCAGTTAAAAGATTCTCAGCTGCAGTTTAAGAATGTGATTGAATTTCTTGGTTTTCTTTTTCAGAATAATTCTCTCCGAGCAGAAGAAAGTGGTTTCGTAAAGAATCGATCATTTCGTATGCTTTTCTTTCTGGATAATTTTCAGAACAAACAACTATGGAAATGATATCCTGAGAGTCACAGACACAGTACCATTAATTTTAAGAAAACCCAGAGGAAGAAGAAGAAAAAGAATCTGAAAGGCTAGGAGAAGAGGAAGAGTCTGAAATCACAATTTTCTATCTTTCATATGCTCCAAGGTTGCTTTATTTTAGTTGTTGTAAGACAAGCTTAGTATTTGCCTAAATTTTTTTCTTTCCCTCAGGAGAAATTCCAGGTTTTATCAGAAGGATTTCATTCTCAGAAGAATATCGGTAAATCAGCAAGGCTTTTACTTTTCCCATTTTTATCCCAAAGAAAATCAAGTGAATGCAATACGATTTGTGTTAAGTGGAGTATTAATAGAAGCAATAAATTTTATGATTTATGAATGTTGGTGATTTTCCTCTCTAATTATGCTCATTTTTGTAAGAAAAATCTATTTCTTTTTTTGAGCATATTATGCAATTGACTAAGAGGTTCAAACATTTTTCTTTTTGCCAATGGAAAATCAAGATTAAGTGTTTTGAAAAAGGTATCATTTTTTTGGTCCATTAAAGTTCTGAAAATTTTAAAAATAGCACAGATTATTGTTTGATTCTAGGAAACCTGCTGAAGTGATTATTCCCTAAAGACTGCTTAGTCAAATGGCAATGCTATAAAATATACATAAATGAAAAATAATAAAACCACAAATGCTTCTTGTTATCCATCTTATAATTGATGAGATTTGGGCTAGTCCACCTTAGACTCATTAAGCCAGTACTTAAATTAAAAAAAACATTTTTTTTTCTTATTTCCTCAAGATGAATGATTTTTCTAAACAAAAAGCAAACACCAACAATTAATATTTCCACATGCAAATTAATCTTTTTCTAGCTGCCCATCTGAATTCAAGTTGACGGATGAGATTGCTGTTCTGTTTGTTATTCCTTCGGCTTTTGAGTAGCTATATCTCTCGCTAATTAAACTTTCTGTTTGGTGTCCAGTAACAAAACCACAATGATGGCAATTATCCCAATTATCACAAGTGCTAAGATAATGAACAATTTGATATTCCTGCATTGCATGATAGTTTTGACTTCCTTTGTTTGTGATTTCAGCTAAGATGATTCTAAAGCTAATTTTTCCATTTTCCCTCTTGTTGCTTCAAGATCATCTGTGTTAGAGATAAGCTCTTATATGTTACTCTACATGGTAGTTTTTGTTTCATTAACAATATTGTTAACTTTTTAAAGTTTATCGATGTCTTCAGAGTTATATTGATTCAGTAGATTCTCAGCTGTCTATGAAGACTGAACTTTTAATTCATCGTCAGTTTTCTTGCTGTAATTGTTCCCTAAAAGTGAGAAATGAGAAGTCAAATCGGAGATCATTTAGTATGCATGTCTTTCAGGACAATTCATGGAGCATATTGCTAAATAAGCAATATCTTATGTGTCTCTGATGCAGAAGCAATTATAAGTAGCATCTGCAAGTTTAAGGTCTATTTTATGTCTCTTGTTAGGTTGTAAGTTGATTTTTTTTAATTGCTTCAAGACATCCACAGCTTCAGTTGTAATTGACTATTCCATAGATTTATCCCTAACTGCAATGTGCAAAATGTTCCCAGTGGAATATCTGCAGAAAATCAACGATTTCACTCTTTCCATTCTGCCAATTTTGAATTTAGAATTTAATAAAAAATTGATAAAAAAGGAAATAATAAGCGATATTTTTTAATAATTTAATGAAATTATCGGAATTCCAAGCATAAAAAGTGGGTTATTTTAGGATAGAAATAGAGCTTATTAGAAGATAAAAATAAGTCCAATAGTTGCAATGACCAATTTGTTCTACATTGCTGTTCTTTTTCATGTTACTGGATGAAAAAATTGAATGTTTTGTGATGATTAAAAAATAGGCATGCAGAGTAATGTTTCAGTTTCAATGTGTTATGAAGGATATTAAAAGATAGAATTACAAAGAAAAAATGGACATTGACAAATTCTATTAAATGCACTCATTTTAATAAGAAAAACTAATATCTTTTAATTTAAAAGTATCCAATACAAAATGCATTCTAAACGAAACTGATTAATTATGTTGCTTTCATTTTTTCTAATTAATGTATTTATTCGAAGGTTTCTTCTAAGGCTTTTTTATATTCATCTACTCATTCCATCTATCATAATCAAAATAATGATTTAGCTATCTGCACGCTCTATCTAAAGGATCTTAGCTCTTAATTGGAATAAATACAGTGTCTCCTTCTTTGCTGAAAAAAGAACCTTGAATATTCTTATATGAATCTTACATCGCCGGGTCTATTTTCACTTTCTTGTACCCTTTAATTCCTGGGTTAAGGAAAATTTCAAGATTTCTGTTTTTCCCTTCAGCGTTATCTGTGATGAATTTATCATATTGCTCGCTGATATCTTCTGATTTTGCTTTATCTTTCATGTATTATCCATATTGTTTCCAATCCATTTTTTCAATTTCTTCTTCGTTTTTGGAGATTGATTAGTTGTCATCTTTAATTTGATGACTGCATTGCACGTATGTGCTAGGGAAATATCCATCGATAGGAGAGTTTGTGTTGAGTAAACATCCCCACCACCAGCCATTGTCGTTTTGATATTTTACTACAATTCGATCGTCTTTTTTGAAAGTCAAATAAGGAATTGAACTAACACTGGATTAAGATTGGTTGCTGTTTTCGATTAGTGGTGGTGAAGATTATGATTTTTATTAGGGATCTTATTCTTCTTCTTCTTTATTGTCTGATGATGGAGGTTATGTATTTTGCAGCTGCTCAGAAGGTTGACCTTGCTATTTTTAATCCTCTTCCCTGCTATTGTTGTGATCTTATTGATCATTTTCTTCTTCATCTTCTTCTTCTTTTGTGCCTATTGAGATAACTTGAACATCTTTTTATGCTAATTTATCTTTTGCAATATTTGTTTTCTCTTCCTGATCATTTTCGTTGAGGTAGTTGTTCTATTCTTTGATTTGTTTAATCGAAACATCTTCTTTTGTTTTCTAAGTACCTTGTGATGTATCCTCTGCTTTCAGAGAAGGAGCTGACTCCATCTTATAGCCTTCAAAATCGCATAATGCGATAACAACCAACATTAGATCTTTTTGTTTGGGATAATTATTTTTTTTAATTTTCAATTTGTCTAATAGTTTCCTGTCTTAGATTTAACAAAACAAATGGAATTTGAAAGGTATCAATGAAGCAAGAATAGCTCTTTCCAATTACCAAATAGCATCACTGTTGTAAGGCATAAACAAACATTTGGAGAGAGAATAGAATCAAAGCAGCCACAATCCATTTTTTTATTAATATTTAGCTTTATTCTAAATACACATTGTAAGTCATATTTTAACATTGAAAAATCATCTTTTCTTATGTTAATCTAATCATAAAATTCAACCAAATTTTAGTTGGGTTTTATCGAATAAAAAATAAGTACAAACTTATCTTTTCTTTTAAAAAAAGAAGAACCGAAGATCATCTCTCACTCCAGGGTTATTAAACACATTAATATTAAACATACCAATAAATAAGCAAAAGAAGTAAAAAGAGAACATGCAATTTGTTTAGTTTGACACAGAACCAGAGACCCTTAGGAGAAAGAGAGCAATTCCAGTTGCTTCTGTCTTCATTGCAATGGCAGCCGTCATTTGTATTGCCTTTTTATTCATCCAAGCAAACCCTTCAAATAGTCAATCTTTGAGTCTTTAGAAGTAAAACTTCACTTCAAAGCTTTCTCTCAATTCCTTGGATCTTCATAACTTAACCTCAAGTGTCTCCTCCCTCAAGCTCAAGACCATCGGCTTAACTTAAAAGAAGCTCTCCAGCATCCTTGCGATTATCTCTTCTTACGACCAAAACATTCAAAATCGCACAGTTATCCTAACTCTCACTTATTTCTTCGATATCATAGACACTGACAACGATCAGTTGATTTCTTAGAAAGAATGGAGCACCTTCATAACAGCTCTTTTCCCTTAGGACACTGGTAAATATATTCCACTCTTCAAGGAATTCAATGAAGGAAAATCCTTCAATTTCCAGCAGTTTTGTGGTCTCATTGGTAAAAAACTCCAAGAAGACATCAAACCTTTAACTCCAGTGACTTAATCCTAAGTGACTCTTCGGTCTTTCGAGAAACTTGTTATTTTTGATAGCAGAAACTACGAATTGACTTTTACGTTGATTTTCAAAATTTTTGATCAAGATGACAATAAAGTACTCACCAAAGCAGAACTCACTGCAACACTAACTGCTTTCCAAATGAAAGATACGCAAGCTAGCGAAAAGAAGAATCAAGTGTTTCAATTCGCTTAGTAATATAAAATCAGTGCTGATGGGTAGTCTATTAAATTTGCTGATTTTAAATAATTTGCGCTGGGATATTAAAAAGTACTTCAGGACTAGTACAAAACAGCTAGTACCATGAGATAAATTGAGAATCTAGAGGCTTAATTGCTTCTCACTAAGATCGAAGATAATTCTCGCATGATCATTCGTAAAGCATATTCAAATGTGTTGGCTGAGACTGGAAATGCTAAACAAGAAGCAATTAAACAACATTTATTCGAAACAATTACAGAATTTGAATTTCAACTCTTCAACTAAAATGGTGATACTGTAGTTTCAAGAACCGAATACACTAATGTCATTGATATAATCTACAAGAATGAAGAAGATCGCAAGCATTTCTATAGCGAATTCGATGGAATCAATGGAGGAAAAGATGTGACTTTAAAATAATTCTAAGCTGCAATTCTCAAGAAAATCTCTTCTCCTGATTAAATTGAACACTACATTCCTAAAGAAAATCCAAAGGAAATTGGAAGACGTGCTTTCAGTTTCATAGTCAATAACGATAGAAACTATACCCTCTCTTCTGAGTTTATCTTTAACCTTTTTGATTTGAATGCTGATAAGGTAGTTGAACTAACTGAAGTCTAAAATATTATTGGAGCGTTTACCAACAACGCTGAAGAAATCTCGAGACTAAATGACGGAGCTGCTAAAGCATTCAAGGCTCTCTCAAACTAAGGTGTCGGTGATGGTTCAAAGATTACCTAAGTAGAATGGGTTTCTTTCACTAAAAAGATCAGACATTAGCTAATTGAAGTGTTTACAGATCCTGCAGAGAAATATCCTAGAGGAAGACCTGATGCTTCTCCAGAAGATTAACCCATTTTAATGCTGTCACTAATATTCTGAGTGTAGATTAAAAGCTTAAATGATATTTCTGTATGTTAAATATCTGTCTAACATTATTTTAAACTCTAAAAAATTGAAAGAATTTCTTAAATACTTCTGTGAGATATTGTTTTAATAGAAATTTAATTGCAAAAACGCAAACCCATTGATTCTAGTACGATCTTCCAAGAATGCATGAATTCTTTGTTCCATACTGACAACTCAATTAAGCATCGAGAAAAAAATTTCTTTCTTTCTTTTAATGGTATTTTGCAATTCTCAAAGAGATTATCATCTGAGGATAATTGCTACATGTACGATCAAATGGAAGTGGCTTTATCTTTATATCCAAGATTCCTGTCTTTTTTTAAAAGATTTTAAAAAGTATTTCTCAAACAGCAGCCAGCAACCACCCACATATCCTCCTTCCCTCCAAATTAAAAAAATTTTGAATCTTTTTTGTATTTTAGTTAGCAGTCTCCAATTGATTTTATTAAAATGTTTCACAGATTCTAAGCAAATATTTCTAGAAATCCTGATCGATTTGAATCAACATTTCATAAATTATTTTTTTATTTTTCTTTACAAATCGATCAACTTTTATCAAATGGAAGTCAAGTTAGAAGTTGAAAATCCAAATAATTTTGATAATACTCAAGAAATCAGCTTTGCTTAGGCTTCCTAAGAAGACATACTACGATTCAAATGCCCCATTCATAGACTCCAAAGATGTGATCTACTTCATTTAGATTCTACTGTGAAACAACATCGAATATGCATTTAGTGTGCACAAATGAAAGAAATTCCATTATCATAAATCCTTTCAATAGGAGAACTAGTGGACGCAGATGCTAACACATTTCTATCTTCTTACCCTGCCCTTACAGATCCAAATATTATTACTTAAGTCAAAAATACTTTTGAGACTGTAAACGACATTATCCGTCAAGTTGAAAATCGCTTTGAGAATTTAAAGGAATAGATCCAAAAGGAGTTTGCAGCTGCTTACGAAAAGGCTAAGATATCATTGCTTACATTATAGGGTTTATATAAAAAACTTGAAGAGACATATATTTCTGTTTCCGATATTGAATAATTTAAGAAAGTTATCTAAAATAGCAATAACTAACCTGAACTATTAAGTGAGTACATAATAGCTCATTGCAAGGAATCTTCTAGGAATACTGAACTGATCTAAAAGGATCTAAGACCATTTTAAGTATTCTCGAAAGCATTTGATACTAAAGAGTTTTTAGAAAGTTAAAATATCATTTTAGATCTTATTAAGAATATTGATTTCTTTGATGGATTTGAGAAGAAAGTTATTGACTATCGATCACATTATAAATCTGACTTAGAATTGGCTAGAATGATAGATTAAGGCATTAAGTTTGAGGATAAAGATTTTGAAAATAAGAATATTAATGTATTCATTTTACCTTCATCTTAGTACAGAAATTCAGACACGAAACTGAAATTAAAATATGAGGAATCTGGTTGTGTTATAGTATCTTCAAAAGGAAACAAGAAGAATCTACAGTGCTTTATTGACAAGGAGATTAAAAGAAATGAGAAGTATGTTCTCCGTTTTGAGCTTATTCACAACAATTAGAATCGAAAAAAGCTTATTGGATTCTCTGTTGGTCTCACAGAAGCAGCACAAAGACTCTCAACTATGATACATTACTCTGATATGTCATATTGCGAATGTGCAGGTGGATTTGGAATAGATAGAATTGTCAAAGGAGGAAAGTTATACTCAAATCAATATTCGAAGATCAGCAGGTAGATGGAATTGAGGATTCACTTAGGGGGAAGGTATCTAAGAATAGGGAATTACCCTGATTACTCGTCAGTAGTAGAAATCAGTGATCCCAATTTGATTAAGGAAGGAATGCAATATTATATTGGTTTCTTTATTGGCTGGCCAGGGGATCAGATTAAAATAATTGATATGATTTAAGTTCCAGAATTCGATACTTTGATGGATTCTTGAGATCATGGAAAGGGAAACATTAAGAGTTTTTGGTTGAAATTATTGGTATTTGTTGTTATTCATACTAAGTGAACAGGTAATGAAAAATAGATTGGCCAATCAGTACAATCTCTAAATAGAAATGTTTCTATTAGAAATTAAATAAGTTAAGAGATATTGAATTTGAAAGTAAGGAATAATTAATAAGGGAATACATAAGAAAGGTATTTTTAAAGTAGTTCTTCATAACAATTGAATTAAAAATAATAGATTAAAACTAAAAAAATATAATGAAATACAAGTTTACACTAATAGGGCTCATTTCTATCAAGATTTTCTTTGTTGTTAGAGCTATTTAGATTATTAGATTTGTTGGACCATCCCCATTTAGCAATTATTCTAATACATATTATTAGCGCTTTATGGCATAGAAACTTGTTAGCATTGTGCACTCATCATTGCATACATTTGTTGATTATTACTCTAAGAGTAAACCTAAGGTTTGGAATTAGCTTGGCATACCTGAAGATCATTCTTGAGAGATTGGATTTTGGGGACATTATTAGGATGCGCTTTATCTAGATTCACAATCATATTCTAGAGAATATCTTGACTAACTTGGTATTACCTAGCATCTGCGTTTTTGATTGCTGAGCTAATAGCTTCGGAGGCTTGGACTCGTAGATAGTTGAACTCGACAGCATCGTTAATTTCAGAGTCAACTGCAACTTTTTCTTCGTTTGTGAAGAGAGTCAGAGTCAGCTTAGAGTCCTTTGCAACTTTGGTAGAGGAAACAACAGATATTGGAATCGCAGCTAAGGTAGCTGTGACAATCTCTGCGTTTCTTGCCGAATCGTTTATTTGCTGTACTGCCTTAGGGGGTACAGTGAGTTCAAAGATGAAGTCTTTAGAGACACCAGAGAATAGTTGATTTATCTTTATTTTGTAGCTTAATCCCTGCTTGACTACACTCCACATAGGTCCAAAGGTCTTGCTGATGCGTGCAGTTTCAAAGAATTAATTCACCTAAGGATCTTAGAGATTAAGATTCACATCGATTTCAACTTCTTGTGCAACCACTGAAAAGAGCCCACCAAGCGCATCTACGAAAAATTCATCGATTTGATCAACCTTTTCGACATAATAGAAACTACCACCTTTCAATTGACAAACAGAATTCATCATTTTCGCGTCGTGGTCACTACCAAACCCAAAGGAATGGATAGAAAACTGCTCGTTTGGTACCAATTTTTCAATAAGCTACTTTACACCCATTTCTGCACCTCCATCTTAACCATCTGAGAGTAAGAAAACGGAGGTAACTAAATTAGGATATCTGCGATCCCGAAGTACCTAAAAGGCTAGATTCATACCAGATGATATATTTGTTCCACCTCCAGCAGAAAGTTGGTTAATGCTAGTTTTGATAGATTATCTATTACTATCAGTGATTTTTCTAAGATTTGTTAACCTTCTACCGCTCGAATCAAAACTTACTAAACTCAAGCGATCATTCTCACCAAGTAAATCGAGCAAGACCAGCAACGTATTTTTCAAGTTATCTAGTTTGTATCCAGACATAGAACCTGAGGTATCCAGCACGCAGACTAAATCAATGCTTGGACGAGAAGATTACTATTGCTTCACTGGTTCTTCTATCTCCATTTTCTTACCTACATCCTCTGCTTCATCAGCAGTCTTAACAGAGACCATGATTGGTATAGTTTAGCTCTTTTCAGAGTCAAACTTGAAATATTTATGCATACTCTTCACATCAAAACTCAATCCCTTCTCTAAATTATATGGCTTGGATTCACACTGACTCAGTAATTTCTTGACATCAATTTCTTCGTCGTCAGCGAAATTCTCTATATTATTGGAGAATGAAGGATAGCTCAACATTGAGTTGTAAGGTCCAAAAAGTGAATTGGGGGGAAACCCTGGTTGTGGCATCGATTAGTAGAATGGAGATGGCTGCATATTCCCTGGAAATTGTAATGGTGGAGGAAAACTTGGATATTGCTAGCTTTGTACTGGAAACTATTAAGGTGCCTGCTAGTATGGATAAGGCTATTGAAGGGATTGTTAATTCGTGAACATTTACGCCTATGCGTTATTCAACTAAGTTATTGGGATCTATGTTTGCGCCTGTTATTACTATTGTGGCTAACGAATTTATTGTTGTTATTGTTATTGCTACTGTGGTTAACTTGAAAACAGTTGATTAGGCTTAGATACTGGTTGGTTGTTGCTGCTGTTGTTGTTCATTAGACAGTCTTGAGAGTTCTTCTATGATTTCTGTTCTTCAATAAGAATAAATGAAGCTCTTTTTTAAAGGTAAAATCTTAGTTTGTTTGTTTGCTTTTTGCGTTTGTTTATTTTTTTGTTGATTTAATTAATTTCTGAATTTTGATGGATTTTTCTTTAGCATTTAAACTGCAAAGTATCTTATTGAATGACCCGTAAAAAATGAAATAAATCATTATTGTCTCCCATAACCTTAGAAATATGCGTCTACATCAATTAATAATAATCGTTAAGGAAGATAATAAAAAGACTTTTGAGTTAATCAATCATAATAATACCAGTCTTATTCTCCTATACAATAAAAAAAATGCATTTTTCGAATTAAAATCTATCAGAAATTTATCAATTAGGTTCAATAATTGTTGTCAAATCCATTAGACGCTATGAATTAATCCTAATTAAGAAGTGAATTTTGTAATATGCAGGAATTCAAAACATACGATTTGTTTCTTTTAAATGTCATCTCAAGCAAATTAAACAGAATCAAGTTTAATCAGTCACAATAACTTTAAATTACTTGTAATTGGCAATCTAAATGGCAATAATATCAACAAAGGCAAATATAAATACAAAAAATAATAATATTAATAATAATAATCACTTTCAAAATGATCATCCCCCTCTCACCTAATCAAACAAATCTAACTCACAATTAACATTTTCAAAATAAAGGAAAATCTTCAAAAACTAAATTCTTTATTCCCTTTCTATTCTATTTCACGGCGATTAAATTAATGATGAATCAGTATTTATCCTTTCCCTCAAATGATTCCCAAGCAGATCAGATAAAAAGATATAATATGTGTATTAATTCTAAAAAAATAACCCTTCATTTTCCAATTTACTGGAACTCAATAATGAAAGAAATACAATTATCCTGTTTAGATCAAGAAAAATAAAAAGTGGATTCTTTTTTTGAACTCGATTAATTATTCCTATCACTGCCTTATTCTGTTTGATTCATTTTTATTGTTAAATTCAAGAAAATCTATTAGATCTTCAAATTAAATCACCACATTAATAAAATCTTCTTAAATGAAGAAACAAACATCTAATACATAAATGCAAAAAAAAAATTCAAAGTTTTTAATTTCTTCTTTCTGGAAAATTCTTTGAACTAGCATGGTTGATCCTTAGGCGAGATGAAAAATACTATCGCCACCACCACCACCATTTGTCTATCAAATAAACATCATAATGATGTAATACTAAGTGGAATTTCAGCTTTAGCAATGTTATGCTAGCCTTCATACAAAGCCTACATAATTATCTTAATTATTTAAGTCTTTTCAATGGAATATTTTCAAATTCCCTAAATCCTTCGCTTCTAAATGTAGTTCTTCTTTCTATTTGAGCTTGGTAATAGCTATCAGCTAGATTTAATTCATCAGAGAAAGCATAGAAGAAATTGTATTTTTAAAAAATAATTTAAGCAGAAAGCTTAGATCATTCCTTAAAATAGAGTTTTTTCTGCTTTGAACCCTTAATAGTCTTATTCTTAGTCAGAGCCTAAAATCACTCCAGCTAGACTTAATAATGGATAAAAAACAAACAAACAAAACAAAGTAAAATCAATAAAAAATAATATTTTCAAACAATTCCATTTAAATAAGATTCACTTTGTGGAATAAAAAAGGCTTATATAAAAAGATAATTAACATAAAAAGCCTATTTAATTCCAGCAAGTCATGTCAGAGATTATTAAAAAAATCTTGAAGAAGCTAAATTTCTTTGAGACGATGTCTTTCGAAAAAAGAGGCTGGCTGTGCTTATTTTCTTGTTTCCTTCTTCATTTTGTCCTTGGGGCATTCTACCTGTGGGGATCTATTGTAACCTACATAGCTTCTTATGTGTAACATGATGGAAAAGATATTAGCATAAGTACACTAGGGTTAGTGTTTCCTTTTTTGTTCTTGGCCATTAGTATTGGGAATCCTTTTGGTGTAATGTTAGCTAGAAAGATTGGGTACAGAATTTTTATTTTAATAGGAACATTTCTTATTGGAATGACTATCATAATAAGCTCATTCATCATCGACTGCTTTCCTGTATTTGTACTATTCTATGGAGTTATCTTTGGACTGGAAGTTGGACTCTTGTATATGCCTCCGTTTAATACTATTTATATGTAAAAATCTTTCAAATAATCCCTAACATTTGTTACCATTTTTGTTTTTTTAACTTAGGTATTTTCCTCATAGAAAAGGATTTGTCAGTGGAGTGATCACAGCAGGACTCGGGCTGAGTTCATCTGTGTATATTTGGCTGATTTATGGAATCATTAACCCAGATAATCACACACCAGACACAATTATTAATGGAAAAAAATATTTCTCTAAAGAGATTGTCTAAGAACTTCCAAAAGCACTAAGGATTCTAGCTGGTTGCTAGATTGCCATCGGATGTTTGAGTGCGTTGCTACATACCCGACCAACTCTAGAAGAAGCCAAGGAATTTGAGAAGAAACTCAAGGCGAATGTTATGGAAAAAATGAAAGGAAATAGTTAAAAATAGAATTTAGTTAATGAAGAAGAAAAACAGAAAGAAGAAGAAAAAAATGATAAAAATGTAATTTACCTTGAAAAGGACTCATAAAATAATGATAAAAAGGATTAATTGCTCACTGATCCAATAGTAATCCCCTAGAATGACAAAGACTCTGTGTCTAATTCGAACAAAGAAAATGACCAATCTGAAACAAATAAAATCTAGCATTTAATTGATTTATCTTCCCATTAAAATAGTCAAAAAGCCAGTAGAACTAGTAGTCTCGGCAATAAAAACTCTAAAGCAGCTGCTGCAGGACAACTTGAACCAACCACAACTTCTTTTGAAGATTAAAATGTTTAGCTAGGTGTAAAGGGAAACGAAGATTATCATGAATATCCTACCTTTACTGATGGCATAAAAACTAAATTTATTTACATTTCAGCCCTTCTAACAATGCTGTTCAGTATTTTTGGAGCAACGATCGTCTCTTAATTCAAGAACTACGGGGAAACCCTAGGCTACAACGATAAATTCAACAGCTGGGTTGGCACCCTTGGATCGATTTGCAATGCAGCCGCCAGAATAATCTGGGGATATTTGATGGAAAAAGTCGTATTCAAAAAATTAGTCTTTGTCAATGCAACTATTTAGATCCTTGTATCACTTACTTTTGGCTGGGTTGCATAGATTCCTGCTTTATTCATGATCTGGATGCTTTTGAGTTTCTTCCTTTTCGGTGCTTGGTTTTCAATGATGCCTTCTCTGATTAATCGCGTATATGGAAGAGTCATTGGAACATAAATATACTCATTTACTTTCTTTGGATTTTCCTTAGCTACGATCATTCAATTTATATTGATTTCATAAGTGAAGCCGCTGATCGATTGGCAGGCAACATTTTGGATTTTTACTATTCTGTAAGCCACTGGACTCTTGATTTCTTTGTTCATTAGATTCAATGCAGAACCAACTAATCAAATGAAACTAACTTAGATGATGCTTAAATTGAGTAAATAAGGGACTAAGAATGGGTCGAAGTTGAAATCATAAGAATAATAGTAATTCTGACAGAAAAATAAAAGTACACTGGAGATGATTTATTTTTGTATTTTTCAATGAAATTTGAATGTGTCACAGGATAGATTAATAAGAAGTAGCAAACATCAGTTGTAATGTATTCATTCTCTTTTTGTATTGGTTTGTTGAACTTCTAAGGGAAGTTTCTTTATGATTTTTGCTATTTTGTAATATCTCTCTACAATACTTCAACTCATATCGAATTCCAAGTAATTTCTCTAACTTTTAGCTTGACAATAAATCCCAATACATTTTAGAAAGGAACTTTCTCAAAAAGATAAACTGATAATTTAAAAATAAAAAATGCCTGCGGAGGGTTTCGAACCCTCGACCTCAAGATTATGAGACTTGCGCTCTAACCAACTGAGCTACACGGGCTGTCGTGAAATGAATCCATTAGATTTCCTCATCTTGAGTGCGGATTGTTATTAGTTAAGGCAGCGTTGGTGTTTCTAAACATGTTATTTGAAATAGGTTCTTGATTAATTGTGTGCTTTTTGGTGGAGAGAAAAAATGTGTTTTTTAATAATATTTATTATCTTGTGGGATAAATAATTGATTTTCTTTTTTCTTTCTTTTGAGTTATTTTTACTTTTTGTAGATTCATCAAAAATACATCCGTGCTGATCTTAAACTAACTTGTTTACGAACTTCGAGTGAGTTGTGATTACTCGCGTAGATCACGTGTCATCAGAGAAATATGTATTAGGATCACCTGGAATTGCAGAGAATGTACGGAGAATACTCAGATGAATAAAAGAATCTTATGGCCCTTTAAATTATTGATTCAGCCAGCTTCCTTCATGAGAATCGAATACTCCACAGAAACATCAAGCAAAACAATTTTTTAATCACAGAAAACGGATCAGGATAAGCAGTTGTTAAGTTAGGCAACTTCAGCCATGCGGTTCAATTACAAGATAACTTCGAAGAATTGTCAACTTTAGAAAATCAACTATTTAAACGGGAATTTTATTCACCTGAGAATTGTATTATGCAGAGGCATAACAGAGAATCTCCCTTGTATTTTGCACCAGAGAGATGGGAAAATTCAGATCTTTCGACATTCTTCACTGATAGCTTTTCAGTCGATCTTTGCATCTTTCTCCTTGACAACTACCTTGTTTTTTAGAAGAACAACTTGCTAGAAAGTTGCTATCTGTTCCTCTAGGAATTACTGAGATCTGCTTGGATATGAACTCTTAAATTAACTCAAAAACAGGTTTTAAAATAATTGCTAAAAAGCTCCTTATGTTGTAGACATAATAAAAAAAATCTCTTAGAAATTTGACTGAGAAGTTCACTGTATCTTAGAAAGAAAACAAGGGAAATTCTAAGGATTTAGATGAGAATAATTTTCAATAGCTAATGATGCTAACTTTAGAGGATCGCAAGGTATTAGCTGATTTTAAATAAGCCCCAATAGATTTGCTAGTCTTTTTTGTGTTTGTCTCAATCTTAATAAATTAAGGATTGGGGAAACTGAGACAAAATCTCTCTTAAATTTAATCTCTAATCTCCGCAATTTATCAAGGATCTCACTTAATTGTACAAGAAGTTCAATTTTCACTTTTGGAACTAAATCTCTCTTGTCTGTTTTAGCTATGTTAGCCAATTTATCAAGTGTCTCACTCAACCTCTTTGAAAATTCAATTGGGCACATAGGAGCATAATCTCTGTTATCTCCCTTAGCGAATCTCCTAAATCTTTCAAGTCTAACCCTAAATCTTTATGGCAACAAAATTGGAGACATAAGAGCGTAATATCTGTTATCTCCCTTAGCGAATATCCTTAATCTCTCAAGCCTAACCCTAAATCTCTTTAACAACAAAATTGGAGATATAGGAGCGTAATCTCTGTTATCACCTTTAGAAAATCTCCTTAATCTCTCAAGCCTAACCCTACATCTAAGTAATAACAAAATTGGAGACATAGGAGCGTAATCTTTGTTATATCCCTTAGCGAATCTCCTTAATCTCACAAGTCTAACAATAGATCTAAGTAGAAATGAAATTGGGCACATAGGAGCATAATCTCTTTTATCACCCTTAGCGAATCTCCTTAATCTCTCAAGCCTAACCCTAAAAATTTATTACAACAAAATTGGGCACATAGGAGCGTAATCTCTGTTATCACCCTTAACGAATCTCCTTAATCTCTCAAGCCTAACCCTAAATCTAAATAGTAATGGAATTGGAAACATAGGAGCGTAATCTTTGTTATATCCCTTAGCGAATTTCCTTAATCTCACAAGTCTAAAAATAGATCTAAGTAGCAATGAAATTGGGCACATAGGAGCACAATCTCTGTAAATACCCTTAGCGAATCTCCTTAATCTCTCAAGCCTAACAATAGATCTATATAACAACGAAATTGGGCACATAGGAGCGTAATCTCTGTTGTCACCCTTAACTAACCTCCTTAATCTCTCAAGCCTAACCCTAAATCTAAATAGTAATCGAATTGGATACATTGGAGCATAATCTCTGTTGTCACCCTTAACGAATCTCCTTAATCTCTCAAGCCTAAAAATAGATCTAAATAGCAACCTAATTGAAGACATAGGAGCGTAATCTCTGTTATCACCCTTAGCAAATCTCCTTAATCTCTCAAGCCTAACAATAGATCTAAAATACAACGAAATTGGGCACATAGGAGCGTAATCTCTGTTGTCACCCTTAACTAACCTCCTTAATCTCTCAAGCCTAACCCTAAATCTAAATAGTAACCGAATTGGAAACATAGGAGGGTAATCTCTGTTATCTCCATTAGCGAATATCCTTAATCTCTCAAGTCTAACAATAGATCTATTGAACAACGAAATTGGGCACATAGGAGGGTAATCTCTGTTATCACCCTTAACTAACCTCCTTAATCTCTCAAGCCTAACCCTAAATCTTTATGACAACAAAATTGGAGACATAGGAGCGTAATATCTGTTATCTCCCTTAGCGAATCTTCTTAATCTCTCAAGCCTAACAATAGATCTAAATAACGACGAAATTGAGCACATAGGAGCATAATCTCTGTTATCACCCTTAGCGGATCTCCTTAATCTCTCAAGCCTAACCCTAAATCTAAATAGCAACCGAATTGGAAACATAGGAGCGTAATATCTGTTATCTCCCTTAGCGAATATCCTTAATCTCTCAAGCCTAACCCTAAATCTTTATGGCAACAAAATTGGAGATATAGGAGCGTAATCTCTGTTATCACCCTTAGAAAATCTTCTTAATCTCTCAAGCCTAACCCTAAATTTAAGTTACAACCGAATTGGAGACATAGGAGCGTAATCTCTGTTATCACCCTTAGCAAATCTCCGTAATCTCTCAAGCCTAACAATATATCTAAATAACATCAAAATTGGAGACATAGGAGCCTATTCTCTTTTATATCCCCTCTCCAACTTGATCAGTCTTTTAAATTTAGACCTGAAACTTAGAAACAACTTCAAAACTAAACAAACAAATCACTTGTTCAAGCTTTATTTCAATAAAATAAAGCACTTAGAGTTTTATGATTGAATATGTATTTATTGGATATTTTTTTGTTATCAAAACATGGCAAACTAACATCTCAAATGCCCACTATTTAAACCTTTATTTTTAACTTCTTCACATTTCCCTGATGGAATCGCTTTTATTAAATGTTTTGTTATCAGGAAAAGAATAGTGGGTGGTTTTTATTTATTATTAGCTCTACAACTATGGTACTGTGCTTTATCAGCTAATTGCAATTGTATTCTTATTAATGATGTTTGATATTTAGTGGGGAAGTGAGAGCAGAATCTAACAAAGAGAATTAATAAATCGATAAAACTTTGAGAAAACACAGCTTCAATAAAAGACTTTAGATACAAGAAATGGAAGTTATAAATCCAAGTAACCCTTTGTTAGAACAAAATGCGACAATCGAAAAGGTTATTTCGTAAAAATGTGCAATACATCCACAAAATAATGCAGATCTTCTGCATCTCGAATCCAATGTCAAAAATGCAAAAATTTGCAGTAGCTGCGTATCATAGTAAAATATCCCTCTCAATAATTACCTGCAGATTAAGGATGTGCTTTTAGCATCACAGGACAGTGATTTATTCAAGTATCCTGTCCTTAATGGCCCTCAGCTCCAGCTCCGCTAAGCGATGAAATAAAATCCTGGCATCTTGGATTCAGATAAAAAAGCAATTGACGCTTTCTTCGCAGAACTCACGAACTAGATCTAAGATTAGATTGAAAAAAACAAATAAACTTAGAAACTAAAAATAATTTAGTTTGAAGATATCGAACAACGTTATCTTGCCTGCTGGTAGCAAATCACAGATATTGATAACCTAAAGCGGATTCTCTAGTCAAATAATAATGAAGTACAATTGATATAGTTTATTAATAACCATATTAAGAATTCGGAGAATAATACCCTAAAAATCTAATAGATCTTAGATGAATTTTAAGCAATCGAAAATACATTTTCAACTAATCAACCAAACAAAACTAGAGAGCAAATTAATGCACTTCTCGAAGAAATGAGCTTCTTTGATAACTCTTCTTCCAAACTTACTGCCCAAGTAAAAGATAAGCCTTTTTAATGTTCTAATTTTGATTTGCAACTTGTGAGATAATAATCCTCTTCTTATTCCAACTTGTTAGAGTGACGAATTAAGAAAAGAGCTTTTGAAGAAATAATAAGACATGAATCAACTCCATTTACAACTGAATGCTTTTGGAGAATTGCAGGACTAAAACAGAAATCTCTTAAAGAAAATCTCTGATCAGAAAGCGAAAGTAAAAATAATTTCTAAACTTCATGATTTATTTGATTTTATTAACTTTTTAGACTGAGAAAAATAACTGCCTCAATTTGTGGTGTAAAAAAAATATTGAAAATAAATATTCTCAATCGTCTGACAACTAACAGTCTAATTATGTAAATGCAATAACTATTTAAAAATAAATATTCAGATAGTATTTCAATTTGTATGAGATTAATACTTGTGTATTCTTACATAATTTTAGATTGAAGAATTGAAAAATGAGTTCCTGAAGAAATAACAAGATGTGGATAAACTCTAGCAATA
>Ga0302271_10001563_pt1 | contig 21820 bp, 17 predicted proteins | sample III_Bog_N1_1_FD_198767 | JGI IMG/M metagenome (GOLD analysis project Ga0302271, IMG submission 198767) | Peat permafrost microbial communities from Stordalen Mire near Abisko, Sweden - III_Bog_N1_1 | ecosystem: Environmental > Terrestrial > Soil > Wetlands > Peat | place: Sweden: Abisko... | reverse complement strand
AAATATTAACAAATTGGATAGCTAATCTTTCTGGAAAATAATGCTTCACATTGGAATTAAATTACTAAACTGTACTTTAATGAGTCAAATCAATAGGGAATTTCTTTTGTTTCGATGATTGATTGTAACAAACCCATTTTTTGAGCAACAAAAAAGACATTATTATTGTAAAAAACTCCTTATCGTGCAAAGGTTAGGTTCCTTTTCATAGAATAAGTCCCTAAGTAAGAAGACTGCTAAGTATTCTTATAATTTCAGTTTGGAGAAGGCTTAACTTTGGATCAATTCCCTTTTAAAAATATCACAAGAAAGCATCACTGTATTTTTATTGTACTAACAGAAGGAAAAGAATATGATACATTTGCAGATAGAGCAGGCATAATCAAATAGCAGCTTCGTCTTTGAATAAAAAATTATGTTTAAATGAAAAATAGAAAAATTTAAATTCTCTTAAAAATACCTCTAAGTCCAAGTAAAAATATTTATAAAAACAGTGCATATGCTAATTGATTTTCGAAATCAATTAATTTTCTCTTTTTTTTCAATCTTTCCCGCAATCGGTTAAAGCATGAATATCGGAAATGTGGATGCGTTTTACAAATTAATAAAATTGCAAGTCCATAAAAAAAAAACAGGATAGAAAAGAAAGAAAGAATGGAGATAATCTCCTATGTATAAGCTGCAGTTATTATCGTCAAGGTATGAATTATTTAAATTTCAGAATGAAAAGAGTGATTGTTTGATCTCTCTTGTGGGTGGGAGCAGCCTATGAAAGAAAAAAAAGAAGATAGCAAACAAAAAAATTGAGAAAGAAAAAATCTGAGGGAAATCAATTGAAATAGGTGTACTAATCGACTGGAAAAGAGGAGTGCTATTGCAATAGTTGCCAGAAATTGAACAAAGAGAGAGAGAGTGATAAAATTTGAGAAGGAGAAAAAGAAGGATCATATTTTCCAAGGAAGCTTCACCATGAAAACAACAGCACCAATCGCGGCAACATAAAAGAGAGGCAGCACTCCCTCAGCTCCAAAAAACAATCCAGGTACGCTCATCAATGTCACCCGTAAGATTGTTGATGCCACAGTGAATACACAGCCCAAGAAGAATCAGATTATTATTCCAAATACTTGTAATGGAAAAAACAAATAATAGTTATGGAGATTGATTTAGTTTTTTAAGATGAAGTCAATATTTAAGTTGGTTTTACATTCATTTTGACTTTGGAAACAGAAAATAGAATCTTCTAAAGAGAAGAAAATTATGTGTATCCTACCAAATAAATGGCATTCTATGGGGAAAAGCAAAGTTCGTCAGGATACAGCAACAATATTCTCGATTCCTTCAAGCCTAGTTAAGCCCCTCAATTACTAACAAACTCATAATTGTTCCAGCAACAAAGATAAGGGCAATAACAACAAATGTAGCAACAACAACAGCTTATGAGTTAACAATAGCAACCATAACAACAAGGATCATTACTTAATTCACAAGTAAACTATTTTTTTACGTTAGTTGAAGTGAGAGAACGATTTGGCTTATTAAGTTATTTTGATATGTTTTGTTTTTTTAGAATTAAATAGCATATTAGCCGTTTGGAGTTCAAGACTAAGAGAAACTGAATTCTGCAGGATAAAAATACCCATCACCTTCATTCCCTAAGAAAGCTGATTTTCGCAAGGAAGAAACTGTTAGTATCGACGCATTCAAAGAGCTGCAACAGAAATACGAAAACATCTCAGCACGCTACGAAGAAATGAAAGGAGTAATAGATTAATAAAAGAATTGTTTTTTCTCTCCAAATACCAATTTTACTCAAGAGAAACAATAGAAAGATCACAACCATATTAAAGTGTTTTTTGGGGAAGTTAAAATAAAAATGCCCATTGAATAGAATAAGAATTGCATTAATAAATAGAGAAAAATTAGCAGAATAATGGTAGAATTGTTCAGGGGACACTTAAAGAACGATTTTACTTGAGCTAAGAATAAACAAAGAAAATTAGAATTTACTGGATTAAAAAAAGTCTTAAAATGAGTTGCAAAACTTTCAATTAACACACATAGATGGTTGGATCTTTTTCAAATAATCTCAACGTCAATTTGGTTTTTTGTTGTTGTAGAGCCGATAAAAAATGATGGATACAATCAAGCAAAAAGATGAAAAATTGAAACAATGTGAAGATGCCTTGAAAAATAAAGATGACACAATTAAGAGCTTGAAAATCGAAATCAGTTTGAGTAAGAGACGGAATTAGGAGCTGATTAGACAAGGCAAAGTGATGAAGGAACAACTCACAGCCTTGTAAAGTGAAGAACGAAGAGGTAACAACACATTAAATAGAATATTTATTCTTTGAAATGGAGTTGAATTTCACTTTTTTTAAATAACATTCCTTGTTGTGGTGTGAATTCATTTAGAGAATCACGAGCATTTAGTAGAAATGATGTATGCTCTTAGGATGCATCAACAAGAAGAGTAGCAGCTTTAAATGGCAATTCAACAATCAGCTGAAGATGCCTAAGACGATCCTAATTTTATCAACGTGGATAACATGACATATGAAGTAAAAACTCCAAAATAACTAAGATATCACAAAATGTTTTGATTTTTCTTAACGATTTTGATGTGTTTCTTTGCATTAACAGGAATTGCTTGAGCTCGAGGAGCAGAATGGGAAAGTATCTCGTGGATTGGACTAGGAAATAATTGATAACTTACCAATAGTGAAGTTTACTAATAGACTGAAACAGCAATAAGAGCGATGCACAATTTGCATTAGTGACTTTGAAGTGGGGGAAGAATTAAAACAACTACCATGTCGCCACATTTACCATCTAGAATGTGTCGATAGCTGGCTAAAATAAGAGAAAAAATGTCCAGTCTGCAAAGGAGAAGTAGATACATCAGCATAATAAACTTAATGAAAAAGCCTGTTCTTGCAGTTATTCGCTTGAATTTTTCAATCGAAAAGATTAGACACAATAATATACTTACCAATCAAACAAATACTCTAAACCATTGCTATTAATGATTTTACGATGCATAATGGGCAAAGATTTAGAAGAGAGAGTCAATACAAATCGTTCAAATTATAAAAGCATAATATAAATACATTGGATCTCCTCCTCGGGAAAACCAGTGAATGAATAAATGAACCTTCCTCTATCATATACTTTATATAGTAAATATAAATATTATTCTATATTATAATATCTCAATCAATAAATCGCTTACATTTTATTCTCAGAATTAGACGTCATTCTTTATTTTCTTGCTTATATTTGGTGATTACTGTCCTGTTTCAATGCATTTAAAGTTTATTATGGCAGCAACTACACCTTTACGTAAGAGTTCAGCTACGTCACCTGACAGAAACTACTCCGATTTTATCTTAAATCGGATAGATTTGGGATATTAATTTAATTTGGGTAATCAACTAATAAAAAATATCACTTTTAACTTACAAATCATCTGCGAAACAACAACAAGCACGCAAATGTCATAACCTAACCTCGCTCGCTTCTCCCTCACAGAAGTTTACAAAAAACTTCACATCACTGAAGAAGATCGCAAGAAGGATCTTTTCTTAAAGAAAACAGAAACTGGTGTGTTTTTCTTGGTGATGAATCGAAAGATCAACACTTTCAATGCTAATTTTGTCAGAGCAATCCATGAACTCCTTGATGAAGTGGAATCGAATGAGGGTCCTACTGCTTTAGTTACCTTTGGTCTCAGTGACAAATTCTTCTCAACAGGAATAGATCTCAATTTTATGATGAAACTACACCCTGCTGACACCTACAGTTTTGTGTTAGAATTAATTCGTCTTTTCGGTAGAATGCTTGCTCTTTCTGTGCCTACCATTGCAATGATCAACGGCCATGCTTATGCTGGTGGATGCATGTTTTCCTTCTCACACGATTTCAGGTCAGATTTCTTACTTTTTACCATTAAAAATATGAAAATTTTACCTAAAAATAGATTGTCTTATCAGCTCCAAAAACTTAAGTTTATTTATTGCATCATATTTGAGTAATCATTTGTGAATTATATCTTGAATTTGATTAGATTCATGAGAAATGATTTCGGTCAGATTTGCATGAACGAAGTTGAACTTGGTATGCCACTTCCTCCAGGTATGAACGCTGTTGTCTAAGATAAAATGTCTGATCGAAACGCTTTCAGAGAAATGATCCTTCAAGCCAAGAGATTTGAGCCTAAGGAAAGCTTTGAAAGAGGTTTAGTCAATAAAATCTTTTCTCCTGAGACTCTCCTGGAAGAAACACTCAAATTCGCTGAATCACAAGCTAAATTTGGTGTTAATAAGCCTATTTATAAAAAACTCAAAGAAGAAATGAACAAGAACGCTATTAACATGTGTTTCAACGCTGGCCATGCAGTCGGTGTCAGAGCAGAAACACCTGCATTATTCCCCAACCCTAAGCTTTGAAGAGATAGAATTATGATAATTTATGTTTGTTTTTGCTAATTTAGATTCATAAGATTTCAACAAAAAAGTACAACTAAATGCATACAATTTTCTAGATTCCTAATTATCCTGAGATATTATCAATGCACGTAATGAACAGGATGAGAGAGAATGCAAAATGCATATTCAAGAAATTTGGAAATTTGATTATTATTAATTAAAATCTTGCCTACCTTTCAGTTTAGGTTTAGTAATTACAATAAAAGGTACAAAAGATTCTTCGTTTAGCGCATCCATGAGTGCTGTTGATATGCTCGATAAGGAGCTCTAGAGCATTCTCAATGAGACTAAGAAAAAGTGGCCTACCATAAAAGAAGTATTCTTCAGAATCTCGTTGATAAGAAAGATTCCTAAACCTGTAATAATATGTTTGTTTTTCAGATAGCTGGAGAATGCATGGTTGAGTTATAAAATTTCAAGAAGAAACTATCTCCGAATCAAGCTACTCAGCGTGGATTATCAGAATTACCATTAATTAATTTTTTCAAGATGCTCGATGCGCTGAAGGAAGTAAAGCATCTGAAAATATAAGAATCAGGGCTAAATATACTCTAAAGGCTCATAAATTAAGCTGTAGGCAGAGAGGTAGACATATGATATTGATAGGATATTCTTATTTACATATCGTTGGATATTTTGATAATTCAGGCTGAACAAGAAATCGCTTTGAATTTTCTACATTCCATGAAAGATATCAAAGACGAGAAGGTGCAAATCAAACTCATTTAATCTTTACTTGTTATGCTGAATCCAAAAGTTATTATCTGCAAGAACTACTCTCAAATCGAAAAGGTAAATTGAAAAATGAATGAGAAAGCGCTGAATAAATTGGAGGATATAATATCTCCGAAGAAGATGGCTAGTCAATAATGCATTTTATTTTATCAGATTCTAAATATCTGCCTGACACTTCAAGCCTAGAAAGATATTATCGTACACAATACATCTCTTTCGGGGACGTTTTAACTCGCAAGCATTGCATTTGAACACTTTGTGAAATCACGAAAATCTACGGAAGTTAATTTTTCGGAGAATTCGCAAACTCAATCAATCCAATCTGTGGAAGAAGAAACCAAGGAATCAGCGAATTTCCATTAATCTCCAGAAAACAAGCGCAATACTGAAGAAGAATCATTCCAGCTGGCAGTGTATTCTCCTAAATCATGTGAAGATATCGAGAAGTAAAAAGAAAAGATTAGATTTGTAAACAAAAACTCAATTATTGTTTCATTTTTCATAGAGCCTGCACTAGATTGCTAGGAGACATAATCTCTGTGATGGAAGGAAAAAATTTACCAATATGGGTCCCAAATATCACTGGATTGTCACCAAGTTATCAAGAAATAGGTAGGCAATATCATTTATACATGAAAAATCACAAACAGAGAAAGAGAGAGACAATGAAAGAAAGATATCTTAATCCATTATGTTAATTTTTGTCCTTTTAAAAATCTTTTTTCTAAATACTTTCTTTATCCAATAGCATTCGACTTGATATTGTCAATCTTAAAGCTAGCTGGAAGGCAAATCAGTGCCCACAAGGAAATGTCTACTATCGTCCACAACAGACTTGTTAACTTCGCCATGGAAAACTTAAAACCCGATTATTTAGACTACAAATTCGGTATCAGAGTATTGAAACTATGCAGTAGATTAGCCTACAATATTCGTGGAAACAAAGCAATTCTTGTTAAAATGATGAACGCATAGAAATAATGCTAAAAAATATACGTTTTCTCATATGTATTCGCTGAGCATTCATGTATTTGTCTGAATGACTCAAAGTTTCTGAAGTATCTCAACCTGAAAATAAGTGAAGAATCGTTAAGTGAAGCTGATCTACTGAAAAATGGGATCTTGTATGTTCTCGAAGGAGTAGCTGCAATTGCTAATATTTTGTCGAAACTCCCAAACACAGAGATACGTAAGGTTGTGAACTCCAATGTGAAGTAAAAGATAGTCGATCGCAATGAAATTGACTTCCATGAGCCTCCATAAATTAGCCTCAATATGCTGTATAAGTTACTAGGTAATTTGAATTTTTCTACAAAAATCTGAATAAGAAAATATCAAGATAATTCTTTTTTTTTCTCCATTGATTTTCCAGTTGAAAGCACCACTAATTTCACGCAGTCTTTGGTACGTATTTTCTAAGACCGAGAATAAGAACTAGTTTCGATCCGGTAGAAACAGTCCATTTAACAAGAAGGACTCTCTGAACCAATTTTCAATAGCATTCCTCAAAAACAAAACGAAGGATTTGAAGAATTAATGAGCATCATCGAGTCATGCTGGAAGGAGAATCTCCGAATCATCAAGAAGCTACTCATGAAGCACGTGAACGAGCAGCATACCTAGAATATTCTGAAATAAATCTAAAGTTGGATTAACTTAGCAGGCACACTTGAATTACATAAAATCTCAGATGAATATCTTCGAATTCTGTCACTGAACTGTGTTGGTGAAGAATATACGTCGTTTAATCTCTTATGCACCAAGGTCATGTTCAATATCGCACTCTGTCTAGGAAGTAATATGATTTCTTAGTATTTTGTGGAGTTTTAGTTCAACATGACTTGATTTTTTTTTTGGGCATTTCCACCAAAAACATAGACATTCTCGGAACAAGCTCTTGGCACATAATTCTTTAAACAATGCAGATACTCGATAGCGTGTTCTAGAGGAAGTTATTTCCTGAAGAAGCAGCGAGGAAGGAGGATTAGCTGATTAACTCGGAAATACAAATACAATAGAATATTCTCAACAATCTCTTCTCAACCAGCCATTAAGCAGATGTAAATAGCATAAAAATATTCTGTTTTGTCATTAATAAGAGTCCTATCTTGAGAAATTCCTTTCCATTTTCCTCTGAAACTTTAGGATAGCCTGATTGTTACCCTCCTCGATGCATTAAATCAAGTTAATCTTTCCGCCCTTGAAGTAGCAGCAATCGAATCAACTTCTCAAAAGCGTCCTGGAGATTTCCCTAACTAAAAATTTGGGCTTTTTAAAATGCAAGAAACTGTCACAGTGAATATCTTTCGCATCGAACTCTTCTGGGATCTAATAGCTACCCATTTTCTCATGCTCGCCAACAAAAAATACAATGATTTGCGTCTTTTCTCGATTGATATCCTCAACAACATCATCAACAGTGCGTTTAATTTCTTTTTGACAATCTACACTTTACACGAGCTGCCAAGTGACTAAAATCAAGAAACCTAAGAGGAACTGCATGAATTGAATCATAAATTCTCAAATATACCTCAATGGAATGAACAAAATTGGCAGGAAACACTGCTTAACCCATATAGGGAGATAATTGCAAGTTCGTTTGCAGACACTAAATTGACGCTATTGGAGAATTGCTTGAGATTGCTGCAGGACAATGGACATGCGATAAAGGCAAATGGGCTGAAAGTTATTCTGGATGTGCTGCGGTAAGTATCAGGGTGCGTAGATTTTCCAAACGTTGTGATAGAAGGGCAGAAATGCTTGGAGCTGATTATCAGTTAGTATATCGCAATCATTAATAAAGATTAGCTGAAGGTTATTTTAGATCTCATCGAGAACTTTCGCAAAAATTCAGGTTTGGATTATCATGATGATTATTATCACTTTGAAGTTGGGATTACTTTTTCGTGGAATAATTCCTGTTTTTGTTTAGTTGATAGTAATTCAATTTATCAATCGGTGACATTGATTTGGAATATCGGAGATCATCTTGCAAAACTCAACGAAGAATTAATGAAATAAACTGATTAATAGCTGACTTCGACAACAAGTGCAGGTTCTACAACGAATTCTTCTATTACGAACAATTCTGAAACTACACATGCAGACTGCGCTACAATTGCTACTTCTACCGAGGATTCTAAGACTGATCACAGTGCTAGCATATCTTAATTTGAGCAACTTTGGGAGAGTATTTTCAGCAAATTAATTGTCTTGACCAACGAAAATCACAACGAACTTCGATAATCTGCTATTTAAACACTCAGCTAGCTCTTCACAGTGAATACTAGATTCTTCAAGAAGAAATTCTGGATCAAAGTAGTCAAAGAAGTTATCATATCCTAGATCGATAAGTTGATTTAGAAGATCATTAAGTAGAATGAAGAATAAATGGCATTCTTTCCAGAGGCACAATCAGCTCATTTGTAAACACCGAAGTTCTTCGGTATCCCTGAAACTCCTAAGTTCCTATTACCTTCGTTATCTGACAGGAATTTACTCTAAGGATTGCCTGTGCATTACACAGAAAGATTCGATGCGAAATCGATTGAAGCATCGATATTGCAACTCGTGTAATCGCTGTAGAAAATTATCAAAAAAGGGTTCGCTATCCCCACCATCGACGAGAACCTTATTGACTTGTACATGACGGTAATCTCGAAGCTTAAACTCGTGATAATTCTAAACAGCTAAGAATTAATTTTCGAATTCCTTAAAATTCTCAAAGATTTCTCTACAAATCGTCCAGTTCTTGCGCTGAAAATATTTGAAGAAATCAAGCTTGTTTTCTTGGATTATTTAGCTCTCATGGATTTCCTGGGTGACTGCAAGGAAGAGAATAAAGTTGCAACAACGTAGGTTATTCCACTTATCAGTGAGATTTATATTTCCCTCCTCAAGTTGGATTCCTCAGATAATCTTACTCTAGCTCTGTTCCAAAGCTTCACAGAGTTCTTCAAGCAAGTAGAGAAACAACACATATTTTGTTGCTTTTTTGCAGAAAAAAACTACTTTCTTTTTATTTGTAATTAAACGAACTTTTTTGGATTATTTTTCTTTCTTTTCTAGGGATTGTTATTCTGCAAACGTATCGACTAGTTACCATCAGGATACATGAAATTCGTAGACGACAAACCGATCTTCAATCTCCTAGATCAATTCACAGAATTTTCTTTCTCCAAGAGCTTTACTTTTTAGAATCAATTTTTACTTTTCTTGAACGAGATGATCAACCTCCCAGTTGAATGTCGCTTTGATTATCTCATGATTAAAAAATTCATTGGCGTTTTCAGCACAGTCTTATTAGATAATCGCCTATCTGCAGACCTTCATCCAGTTTTTGTGAAGTATCTTCTAGCAAGAATCGTGAATCTTCTTGAGCTTCGCTTTGATAAAGAATACTATACAATCCATGCTAAATTCCCTAAAACCTTTGAGCCACTCTGGATATCAGTCTTCGAGTACTTTCTCTAGCTAGCAAATGCTCTTATTGTGAAGAACAATTTCGATGCTGATTTCTTCTTCATCATGGAGAATCTCCTCTCCAGACCAAAAGATAAAATTAGTAAAACATTTTACAATCACAAGCATATCTGATCCATTTTTCTTTTCTTTTTTTGCAGGCAAATTGAACAGTGATACCTAGACAAAACTAATGAATGACATCGCAAGAGTAGAATCGATCTGCATTGAGTTTATCATCAGTGCGATGCTCAGTGAAGAACAGGATCTTGAATAATAAGTAATCTCTCGGATGATAGAGGTTCTTGAAAATTACACTGACTCCAAGAAACACGATAAAAACCTAAACTTTCTTGCTTCATCTGAAGGTTCAGGTAACAGCAATGCTTAAGCTCCTAGTAATCAATCTCTCTTGGAAGAAAATGAGTATGAAGTTCGTAGGAAGTACATTTAGAATCTCTTCTTATTAGGCAAGAACAAGAAATCTAAGAATCCTAAATTCGATGAGGTATCTCGAGTCGTTATGCCTATTTTGATCCTCCGTTGTAAGCAAATCATAGAGGAGTTTATATTAGATGAAGAACAACTGCCTCCAACATAGCCACTCTCAAAGTAAAACCAAATTAATTCCATTTTATTTGCCATAAAATATCTGATTTTTTATATTTTAATTATTTCCAGAATGAGAGTGAGCGAGTTGATTTTTGTCCTGTAATAACTGAAAGAGCTGGAATTACCTTTTGATTGCTTCAAGAAAAGTTCAGAACAAATTCAGTAAAAATCAATGCAACTAAATAACTCCAATGTTAGCAGTGCAAGTGACATGCAACTAAATTAGCAGTCTGATGCTAAATAGACTAGTGAAATATAACCAAATGGAGTAGAAAACACAGATGGGAGCCTTAAAACCCTTTCAAATAGGGAGGATAATCAATCAACAACACTAGGAAATCCTTAAGTTTCCAAGACCCTACCATAAAAACCTAATACAATTCTGTCTTCTGATAAAAAATTATAATCCCAAAGAAAATACATTATCGTCGATAGCGACAATCCGTTTATCAAGGGAAAGAGAGGTCACTTAGTTTATATGTTCTCGCTGTTCACTGGGCTAATTGTCACAAGAAACACAGAAATTAAGTAACATTTACAAGACATTTTCAAAGCAATCCAAACTGACATGGATCTCAACAATCTCTTTTCAGATAACTAGAATATGCAACTACCTCTTTCATCACCTTAATTCAGGGACACGAGTAATAGCATTGCTATCCATAATACAGTTGAAACTTCTTGAGGGATAGAAAGTTAAATAATATATTTCAAAGTCACACACCAAAAAACCTATTTTTAATTGTAATTTATGTGCTAAACAGCGAAAGAACTCTGTTACTTAACATTTTTTAAATTATTATCTTAGTGATGTTATCAAATTTACTATTTCTTTATGATTAATAGCATATTTAAATTTCTATGCATTACAACAATCAAAACCACAAGATCAAAGTTGACAAATATTAATAATAAAAATTGTTAATTATTCCTGTAAATTCTATTGTGTCTTGATTTTGCATAATACATCCTCTCACATTCTTCTTTTCCTTTATATTTTCATTCTTGTCTGTTTTAATTATTCATCTTTTTCAGTAATTGTTCCTTGAATCATCTTTTCCCCATTCAAGTGTCGAATAACTACTTAATAAGTAAAGCAGAAAATTCTCTTCAACCAAAGGTCAGTGTAGTTAAGTATTTTTGGCTTATTTTGAATCAATATCCTTCAAATAATTCAAAATAAATGTGGCAAAAAATATTTCATCATTTTACTGAATGTCTACGATTCAAAAATGTAATATTTCCCAATGATCTTTTGGAGAAGAAGCCATCATATTCATGCACACAAGAAGTTTCATACCAGTAAAGGTTACATTAGATTTTCTAGCTTGAATTCAGTTTCAGATATCGAAAAATCCCTTTCTAAGCAATATTTTCTTTGTGAACTGCCAAAGGTTTTTTTCTTTCCAATATCACAGTGCAATATTCCCTGCACTTCCTCAATGATTTCCTCAGTAATCATTTCTTCAATGGTGAAATACTTTTTACCTTCTCAATCTGTAAAAGCTCACTCCTTAGGCAAGTTCTTTAATATGTTCTTTGTTTTTTCTTGCTCTCTCATTTATTTATTACTATATCCTTCCAGTTGTGGCATTTTAAGATAATAAATTAAACTCATTTTTAGACCAATTAGAGATTCCTAAATTCTAGGTAAAAAGTATTTTAATAGTATTTTTAATTATTCAGGTCTTTATCTGGTCTGTTATTATCTTCAATCTTCTTGGATGAAATTATATGTTTGATATTCTTGTGTCTTTCAATTTCATGATTTGGAACTTCTTTCTTCTTTTAAGTCTCCCACAAATAATTAATTTTCTTTGAGTACTCCTTTCTATTTTAAGACATCAGTTCTTCTCAAGGCTTATTAAAAAAAGCAAGCTCAAACAACCTTGCACCTAATAATCATTATTGCTTTGTGATTAGATTACCAATAATTTATTAGCTTATTATCTGATAAATATATTATGTAATGCATGTATAAAAAATTAATATCTTTAAATATCTTTCAGAAGCAGTGTATTAAGCATATCGCGTTAATGAATAAGGGTATTAGAGAACAATCAGCTAATTATCAATAAAATGAAAAGGTATGATAGAAAGAGAGAAAAAATTAGAAAATCGAGTTGAATTGTTTGAAGAATCGAATCATTAAAGTTGCCTTCCTCAAAAGAGAATAAATAACGTTGTAAATTTAAAATATCCTATTTCAAATATCATTGCTTCAATAATTCACACGTATCTTTCTAAATTGTTATAAATAAAAGAAATCTGAACATTAAAATAAGATCTATCTTTAGTAAAAAAGAGAGAGAGAGCTAATTAATCAATCACTAGTCACAAGATTATTATTAAGAGCCTACGATTGATTAATGAACTTTCATTTATTTTTAAATTTATTCTGTAATATTTCTATTTGCTTGTTTTTAAAGTAACTTGGCCGATCGGTCTACCTGATCAGGGCGTATTATCTTTTTATTGAGCTAAACAGAAATAAACAGAGATTGAAATACTTTATTAGGTATGTAGGTGTTCTGAAAGGTTGAAAAGGATTAAATTAGATACTTAGTTGATAAAATATTAATATCCTTTCGAATTTAGAAGTCGTTTTCAGAAAATAAAAACCATGAAGAAACAAGCTCAATAAGACTAGCAAAGACAAAAGGAAATCAGGTAGAAATTGTCGCAAAAGGAGAAGAAGAGCTAGACATGGTCTGGTAGGAATATTGCGTTAAGCGCATTTGTAGTGATTCTACTTGGGGCCATTGCTTTGAGTGTTATGAAGAATTAAGAAATAAATAATAAATAGGATATCTATGCGTACGATGCAGATCTTCCTGCGAAAGAAGAGAAACTGATTGAAAAGCAACAGGACAATGCTAAGAATTAGGTTTCAGAAGTAGAAATTTAGAAAAACGATGGTGAAGAAGACGGTGAGGAATATTATTAGATTCCAAGTTTGAACAGCACTATTGCTGTGAACGAGCAGCTGATTTAAGATACTTATTTGAGATTAAGCGATGAATACAATCTAAGCAGCAAGGAGTCAGCTGTTGAATTAACATAAGTTCTATACGACCTCTTCAATTCTCTGGAAGAAGCTACTCTACCAGTATTCTACAAGAATCTACTTAAGTAGCCTAAATCCTCCGATTTGACAACTCCTCTCATGGGAATTTATCGAGATCGAGCATATTGCTCTAAAAACGATGTTTATCTGTTTGCGCACCCTGAAGAAATCTATTAAAACATCACTTTATTCTCTGATTACGGAGACGAATATACAAGGGATTTCTTGTTTGGCAATTTCTCTACAGTTGCTTCGGAAGTGTACGGGTTTGTCATACCGAAGGAATACTACTACAGAGAGAGCTTCGCAGTTGAAATTAACGTTACACAGTTCTACTTCTAAACTCCTAGATTTGTGAGTTCGTTCCTCATCGGCAGGGAACTTGGCTGCTTGTTTTAGGGTCTCAATAAAATTCCTAACAGTGGATCACTTACAAGAAAAGAAGGGCTTGCACGGTCATACAGATTCTTCATGGAAGAGCTAAGGAACCTGCAGACAAATCCAGGAGCTAACACAACATTAGCTATGCCAAAAAATCAAAGTTCTTACAGTGAAAAGTGCATCTAAGAATTCAAGTTTTTACCTGAGACTTTTAACTTGAATTTGAAGGACTAATGCAGTGAATTCTTCGCTGAGATTGATTCTTAAAAGTTCGAATAAGCTAGTGCTGCAGAAGGGTTTTAATTCATTGCTAAGCTTGGGGCGAATGTGCATCAAGGATAAGGGATTCAAGTGTTAACTAGGGAGATTCTAGAACCACTTTGGAAGCGTTACGAAGGCGGCAAAAAATGTGGAGATGTAGTTGAAAACAATGCTCAGCTTATCTAGCGATATTTGAACAATCCTTTATTGCTTGGAGGAGTGAAATTCGAGGTGAGAGTGCATTTCGTGGTTGTTTCAGTGGATCCTCTTGTGATCTATGCATAAGACAAAGCAGGTGTTGCGCTATGTGCTTTGCCTTACGATCGATTTGACTAACAGATTTAGCGTCATCTTTGTGTGTACGAAATCGCTAGGAGACTCCTTAGTTTATCAGATTAAGAGTTGTTGAAGATTTCTGGCAAAACTAGAGAATAGTTCATGGGTAGTTTTTCATACTAGCATACTCTAGATAGCTTGCAAGTCGCTTTGGAGGCTGAAGGGTCAGTGCCTCCAAATTGGGTGAACGAGCATTTGATTCCTTCGATTTTCCGTAATTTCATCCATTCCTTGCTCATGGTCAAAGAGAAATTCTTCTAAAACACTCGGTTCTACGAAATGTATGCACCTGATATTCTAATTGACAAGAATACCATGCAACCATATGTTTTAGAGTACAATACCAACCCAAGAATGGTGAATACCAGTAGCTTCGTTCATGATTGGAATCTCTCAACGATTAAAGACATGGTGATGTTAAAAATGGCAGAAGTAAGATCGAAGTATTTCCGTGTTCGTTAGATTGTCAAGGAATATATCGTAGAGATTAAAAACAATCAAAAACCAGATAAGAATGAGTATCTTGAGAGGTTGGTTAAAGCATCTTCCACTTAGATTGAGCCACAATTTAATGTAGATCATCTTTTGACTTCCTATGTGAAAATCTACGATGGACACAATTCTGATGAAGAACTCAAATATAAAGGTACTAAAATATGGAACAAGGAATGCGCACACTGATAAATAGAGGCAGTAGTACCGTTTTTAAACAAAAATACCGTTTGTAGTTTCATTTTTATATTTTTCTGTTTCTGGAAATTTCTGTGTTAAAAATTTCAATGTAAGAGCAACAATCATATTGGTGAAATCTAACTATTTTGGCAATGACGACTGATAACAAGCACAAATGTCATCACATTCGGGTGGGTTTATGAATCTTCGCAATTCATGAAAGAAAGAAAAATAAATCCACATCCAAAGATTAGATTTTGTTTTCAGATCAAAAAAATTCATAAAAAAATAAATAAATACACAAATTGTTCAAATTCTTCAATTATTATGAGTAGCACAACACAATCATCAAATACTTTCGAAACCCTTGAGATCGAGTACATTGGTGCACATATTGCACATATCAAGTTGAATCGCCCTCGATAAGGCAACGCCATGAATGTTAAAATGGTTTATGAAATTCCAGCTGCAATGAAATTCCTCTCATAACGCTCTGATCTTCGTTGTGTGATGATGACGGGTAACGGGAAACACTTCTCCACAGGTGTTGATTTGCAAGATCCTGTGTTTGCTTTGAAAATCGATCAAGATGAAGTTGCAAGAAGATCTATTATAATTTACAAATTCATCAAGGAACTCCAAGCTACAGTTACATCGATTGAAGAGTTGAACGTACCCGTGTTAATCGGGATTCACAATGCCTGCATTGGGCTGGCATGTGAGTTCGCTCTCGCTGGGGATTACAGAATTTGCACTAATTCTTCGTTCTTTGAATTCAAAGAAGTTGATGTTGGGATTGCTGCAGATATGGGTTTGCTGTAGAGATTACCTGTGACATGCACAAATGATAGTCTCATAAGAGAACTTGTTTATACAGGTAGTCGCTTCAATGCAGCTACTGCATTGTAATTAGGAATGGTCTCAAAAGTTGCTCAAGATGAGGCTTCCATGCGAAAAGAACTGTTGGAAGTTGCAACGAAAATTGCTGAAAAAAGTCCAGTTGCAATTTGGACTATCAAGAGTATCTTAAACCATCAGCGACACAGAACCATTTTACCAAACTTAGATTATATGGCAAGATTAAACGCGCCAATGGTTCAAACAAATGATATTTCGGAAGCTCTAGGTGCAGTCATTTCAAAGGAAAAAGGAGTTTTCCCTAAACTCTGAGAAATAAAATATTTGAAAGAATAAAATAAAAAAATGTCTATTAAAAAATGCAATAATCTTCATCATGTATTTTTCATTATTCTCTCAATATATTTCCTTGCTAACATGATAAGGTTATCTGCTGAATTCCAACCAATCCTGATTATTTTCTTGCTAATCAAGAATGATTTAATTTGTCTAATCCTTTTTGAACTTTTCTCTAGAAGTGTTTACGTGTCGACTAAAGGTTACTATGGGAAAAAAAGAAAGGATTGCTAGATTTAATTGTATTTTTTGTTAATCTCTGTTTCTCTTTTGAAATGTGTCTGTTTTCTAAATAAAAATAATCAAAAAAAAGCAAACTATTACAAGAAGAAGAAGAAAAAAAGAGCGAAAACAAAAAACTTTCTAGATTTCTAAAATATTTGAAAATATTCTAAAGAACATGACTGCTATCTTTTCGCTGTATTTTCTATGTATGCTCTATTGTGCGACTGTATCGAGTGAGCACTACTATGAAGACGAAACACTCCGGCTCCCTTTGATAAGTTAAAGTTCTTTAAAGAGAAAATATTTGCAAAAAAGTCGAGAATTCATAATAGGATTGAGATCTTTAGTTGATAACTCACATATTCCACTGATTTCTATGGAACATTATGTCTAAATCTACAGCTCTGTAGCGGAAGTTGAGCTTATTCAAGAGTATCTGAATCCTCTTGAGGCAAGCAGAATCGAGGCAGAATTCTATTTTTAGATTTAACTTTCTTAAGCATTCGTGAATCTAGAAGTTGAGACGAATGGGCATAAACTCTCTGGAATTATCCTAGATAAAAATCAAGTAAAACAAACATAAATAGAACTAGCTAATACATTAAGCGCAGAGGAGGGGAACTTTAAACTAAACAACAATTTAATACAAAATCTAATCTACAAATTCACTTTTTTTGTTGCTACATTTTTCAAATATCTTTTTGCTTTTTGAAACAGTAAAGAGGTAAGAAACTAGATGAGAGCGAATATGAAGTGATTCCTGTTGCTTATGCAGAGATTCTAGAGGATGTTCATGATGTAATGCGATTAAACCTTGGAGTGCTATCTCCTGGATAAAGAATTCGCATTAGTTTTCGATATTTGGAACAATTAGAGAGAATCGATGAGAGAACTTGGAAATTGATGTTACTGTCTGGATAATTCATTCAACCTGTAATTTTTCTTGATGAAGAGGAGTATGAGTATGATTAGAAAGAAAATGAGAACATTAGAAAGGATTATAAAACAAAACAACAAAAGAACTAACCTGCAAATAAACAACCAGGCTGGAAAATTTATGGAGACATTGTCAGTGAAAAGGAAATAGGTTCGGTATTAAGTACTAGCCATGAACTAAAAATAAAAACAGAGAAAAGAATGAACAAGCAGCATAGTTTTATGTATTTTGAGGTGAATTTGATTGGTTCTAATAGTTAAACTTAGAACTTTGAGATGATTTTCACAGAAATTGATAAAATCTAAGAAACAAAAGCAGAATAGACTTAAACAAACAACACAGAGGATAAAATAAACTAAAATAATAAAATTGGATCTTTACAAATGAATTCCTATGAACGATTAGTTAATTCTAATGATCCTTTAGTACAATAAACAGTAAAAGCATTTTCGAGGAATAATAGCTAGAAATATTAGTTTAAGGAAAATGTAGAAGAAAAAGTTCAAGAGGCCATAAAGTATTCAGGAAAGATAACTCCTTCTATGAGAAAATAAGATAATGACATGGATGGAACTGAAGAAGAAGTGATTTGTAAAGAAGATAATTCAAATGAATTATTCAATATCCTAAATACTGCTAATCAATAAGAAATAGATGCTAAAATAGAATATGATTTGCTCTTACAAAAAGAGAAAAGTTTGAAAGAACAATAGCAGTACAGCTAAAAAGCATCACCAAAGGATTCAATCATCTCAACTGGGCTAGCTTATATTGGATATGATCCTACTGACGGAGCAAATCCATATGTTGGTCTGATTCGATTTCCTGCATTGAAAAGTACAATTGTGAATGATTCCTAGAGTGAATGCGACTCAGGGCTTCGATAAGAGTTGCTAAGAAAACATCATGCTTCTATTAATTCTGCGTTTTTAAGCCAAGAAAGAAATCAATTAGATGCTGGATTTGAAAATCAAACTGGGAAAGAATAAAGCCATGTGAAGAGATTGCTGTTAATAGTTGAGGATAGTGGCATGGCTAGCTCTTTGGATAGTTTATTGCTTTAAAAAATTGCTGAAGAACTCATAAACAAATTAGATGAAAATGTACTTCTGAATGTAGTCCTGATAGCGAAGGCTTAACAATCAACAATTAATTTGCTGCCTGAGTTCATTTTGCCAGATAAGTCTACACTTCTTCAACAATTGAGAGAGAATATGGTAGCTCAAGACTAAAATAGTTATTCAGATCTTGAAGCTGTGGATTTCGCTCTTGAGGATATCCTTAATTCATACTTTTAAAGCAACGATAAGAACAATTCCTAACAGCAATCAGTGTAATATCGAGATTACGCAGTTGTGTTGGGAAGTGCAAACTATTGGAATGCTGATTCAGTGCTAACAGCTATTGGAAAATCCCGAAATATTCGCTTGATGTATGTTGGTATTGGGCATGCTGTTTAACCTGCTTTCTTGGAGAGAATTTCATAGCTATTAGGGGAAGGCAATGCTTTAAGTTTAGGAACATCAGCAACAGCAAGAGATTGTCAGAATCAAGCTGAAGATCATGCTTGTTATTTAAATTAAAATCATCCAAAAAATATTGATTCTTAAATCACAAAAATCATTACACAATTAACCACAGAACTACATTTCACACGAATATCTAAATACACTATTCTTTACACTAAAAACCATCAGGAATTCGTGAACTCTATCTCTTCGATAACTACCACTGCTGGCTCTCTCACTCTCAGCCCTTCCCACACAATTTATGTTCACTTCAATAAGAGTTTCAAGAAACTGCTTCACAAATCAGCTCGCAGCAAGCCAGAATCTGAAGCAGCTGTGTTTATATTACGCGCATTTGACGAAGAAAATAGAGTCTACGAATCCACTGTTTCGATATTCTTTTCGTAGGTTAAAACTACTAATAGTCTTCACAAACTCGCTGCGCATTGGAAAATTCAAAATATTCTCTCCAATGCTCTCTACAGGCCAGAGTAAGCCTTCCATTCTCAGCTCATCGCCCTGAACGCTAACGCCTATGATTAGATTCTTCGTCTTGCAAATAAACATTCTCTACTCACAGAAGTTACTGCTTTTTTCCTTTTAGATTCGGTATTTTTATCCTGCTAAAAATTATAGTTCTCAGCCTTTCCCCCCTTTGTGTTTCGACCTTAGTAACCTGAGGAAGAACACTTCAATGAGTTTGAAGAAGAAGAACATGAAGAAGACGATGAGGAGGAGGATAATAATAAATAAAATGATTTAAATCCAGAACTTAAAACTCATGCATAGAATAATATTAACGAACTCCGAAGTAGCGAATTCCCGAAATAGTCAATCAACCCAACTCCTGAATGCTAGCAGATGGAAAACCCACTTGATCTTTAGAACATAAAATTTAGCAAAATATCTAGTAATTCCCATAGATAACTCGCTTACAAAAAGAAACAAAATAAATTGGGATAAAGCCTCATCGATATTTTTAAGTCTTTCGAGAATCATTACTCTAAAATATCATTCGCTGTAATTCTTTCAGCAACAAGGTCCTTCGCGATACTCGTTCTCTCGATAATCTGAACAGGTCATACTCATTTCAACAACAACGAAAGCTACAACAGTTAGTAATCCTTGTACTTTCTCTCTCTCACTTTTACTTTATTTCTTAAATCTACATAACAAAAAACCTTATTTTTTTCTTTAAGATTATCAAATTTTACAGGACAATTTTATTTTAATTTTTAAACAAAATATCACTGAAAAAATACATCCATTTTAAAAAAACAATTCTTCCCTTCAAATCTATGGTTGAGGCTTATCGAAGTCCCATACGAGGATTCTGCCATCCCAAGAAGTCGAAGCAAGCTATCTCTCATTGTGAATGGAAAAATCAATTCCCATAACAAACTCTGTGTGACGATTGTGAGTGAATTTCAATGGTTGGATTGAATCAGCAGTGTCCCAAACGCACACGTTCATGTCATAGGATGCAGAAGCTAAAATTGTCTGCTAGAAGGGAGAGAATTTCACACGTTTTACAGGGTAGCGATGTCCACCTAGAATATTCACAGGTGTCTTTAGATTCTTAAGATCCCAGAGTTTAATCGTCTGATCAGCTGAGGAAGTAGCAATAATATCCTGGTATTTGTTGAAATCGCATCCAAGAGCTTCATTATTATGTGCTCTAATCCCTGCAATGTTTTTAGCTTAAGAAGAAAGATCCCATATTTTAAGAGATCCATCAGCTCCAACTGTGGAGAAGAGCTTATCGTTAACAGGGTGCCATGCTGCTTAATGGCATGAAGTATTACACGCAGGCATCTCAATAATGCATTTCATGACATTTAAGTCCCAAACTTTGACTCTTCCATCAGTCCCTGTCGACAAGAAAATATTTGGAGTTTTATATGAGCATTCTCCGCAGTTAACTTCTTTTAAATGTCCTTTCACCTCGCTGACCATAGCATTCTTGGATAAATCTATTGGAGAAACAAACCCAAAAGCATCATGATTTTTGATATTTCACATTTTTGAAAGAGTTATTTTTTCATAACAAAAAAAAGGATCCTTTACCCCAAAGGCTGATCATTCCATTGCCGCAGCATGTTATCAGTAGATTTTCATTAAGTTCTGTCCAGGCACAATCAATAACTGAATCTGGTAGATCAAATGCGTTGGTGATGGCCATTTATCCATTTGGTTGCATTCTCAACACAATCTGTTTTCCTTTTCCAACAATTCCAAAATTCGATGCCACACTCACAGCTAATCTCATAGGATCCATGAGGGAGAACTTCACGGACATTCCACAAAGATCGGACTTGAACGCCGCCTAGTATGAAGCATTATTAGGGATGCTCATTTAACAACCAAATAGTATATCTGTAAATCTTTCGCGTTTTTTTCCTTTGGGAATTAATTGATTGACGTCAGTTCCCGTAAATACTCACCTGCAAATCAAGATCTCTCTCACTCACTCTTAGATGTTCTTATTTAGAAATATTCGTACAAGAAAAACAAAAATGGAAATCCTTTTTTTCATGAATTATTCCTAAGAAACATGAACAAAAGAATGTTTTTGAGATAAAGTAATTTTAGTTTACTTGATCTTATGCCAATTGCTGAAGTGATAAATCTCTAAACATAGAAGAACACATTTATTTATCTGAAAATTCATTACAATTATCTCTTTTGTTCTTTCTTGCACATGAAGAAAATGAAAGAAAATACTCAACCAATTCGTAATGTTTTTCATAGTAAAAATATGAGAGATAGTTTTAGAATCATAACAAACAAAAACAACTTTCTTTAACCTAAATCTTCTCTTATTAATTACTTCTTTCTGCAATTTTTTTAATCAAGAAAACTCAGAATAATTTCTTTCAAACATCGCCAAAAATATTTCAACATAATTTTCCCCAATTATTTCATTCCTCTTTCATTTCTC